>ENA-OFCI01000001-OFCI01000001.1-metagenomes-genome-assembly--contig:-NODE-1-length-248646-cov-4.998142_pt1 | contig 248646 bp, 216 predicted proteins | sample MGYA00153391_OFCI01 | MGnify analysis MGYA00153391
TTGGTCTGATTCCATATACACTTGTTTTGTGTATAGCTATTTTAGGACAAGACATATCTAAATTTAGTTTTGAAATTCTATACTCCTTAAGAATTGTGAAGACCTTTTATTATAATATTTTATTGATTTGGGCTTATGACTTAATTTTGAAATATGCTTAGCCATATTTTTTTTGGTACAATCATTTTTTTTGCATCCTGCAAAACCAATAAAAAGTCACCCGGTGATATTAATACCATAAATAATTCACAGATAATAACTGGAGATACAGTTTCAAATTTTTTTCCTGTAACATCTTATTTAAGGGGCGAAATATTTAGCATTAAAATCGCTGGAATAACCCCTATTAAAAAAACCACTGTGCAAAAGGTTACAGATTCTATGTGTGTAAAAGAAACCGATTTTGAAACTACCTTCTCAGTATTTTTGTTTCCCATGATTGATACATCTAATCTAAAAAAAACTTTTACTGAAAAAAGATTTCTAGACCAGACCTTGAATGCATTTACATTTACTTACGATCCTTTAAATGATGAGGGAAACAGTTTTGCTTTTAAACATTGGGATGTTTACGTGGATCCCGAAACAAATAAAGTAAGACGGATATATCTTAAAAAAAAGGTAGATACTGATACAGAACTTTTGCTGACATGGCAAAGCGGCAAATGGTGCAAAATAATTACAGTTAAAAATATTGGTGGTAAAGCAACAATAATAAAAGAAGAAAAAATATCCTGGAGTTACGAAGAATAATGACACAAAAAGAATTTTCAGCCATATCATCTACCATACCTACCCAACCCGGTATTTACAAGTATTATAATGCCGCAAATGAATTAATTTATGTGGGCAAAGCAAAGCACCTACGCAAAAGAGTAAGCAGTTATTTTAATAAAATGAAGACCAGCTATAAAACGGCTGAGCTTGTAAACCGAATCATCAAAATAGAATTTACGATTGTAAACACAGATCAGGATGCATTTTTACTGGAAAATTCTCTTATTAAAGAACACCAGCCACTCTTTAATATTAATTTAAAAGACGATAAAACCTATCCTTACATAGTTGTAAAAAATGAAGCATTTCCCAGGGTTTTTTTAACGAGAAGAAAAATAAAAGACGGCTCACAATACCTTGGTCCTTTTACATCTGTAGGTAAAGTAAGAGACCTGCTCAATTTTATAAAACAAAATATACAACTCCGCACCTGCAAACTCAATTTAACTCAGGCGAATATTGAAAAAAGAAAATTTAAAGTTTGCCTTGAATACCATTTAGGCAACTGCAAAGGACCATGTGAAGCATTGCAAACGCTTGAAGATTACACAGAAGGAATTGCTCAGTTAAAAGATTTACTTAAAGGAAATTTAAACCCGGTTATCAATAATTATAAAAATAAAATAAAAGAGCATGCTTTAAATATGGAGTTTGAAAAAGCAGCCATTTATCAGCATAAAATTGAACATTTAAAATTATACGAATCAAAATCGGCAGTTGTAAATACAAACACCGGCACTGTAGATGTTTTTACAATTTTGGAGGAAGGCGATACCGCATATGTAAACTATTTGGCTGTAAGTAATGGCAGTATCATACAAACTAAAACAATAACTCTGCAAAAGAAACTTGAAGAAAATGCAGCAGAAATATTAGCTTTTGCAGTTGCACAGTTGAGGCAGGTTTTTGAAAGTGATGCAAGAGAGATTATTTTACCTTTTGAAATAGATTATATAGAACCAAACACTATTATTACTGTACCGAAAGCCGGAGATAAAAAGAAATTACTGGATCTTTCTCAAAAAAATGTAAACTATTTTAAGGCTGAACTTAATGCAAAAAAATTATTAAAGTTGGAAGATAAAACGACAGATGAAAAAGATGCAGTATTGTTACAACTTCAACAAAATTTACAATTAAAAGAATTACCGGTACACATAGAATGTTTTGATAACTCAAACTTTCAGGGAAGTTATCCTGTTGCGGCAATGGTGTATTTTAAAAACGGCGAACCAAGTAATAAAGATTACCGCCATTACAATATAAAAACTGTTGATGGGATAAATGATTTTGCCTCCATGGCAGAAGTAGTTTACAGACGCTACAAAAGGCTTACAGATGAGGGAACAGCATTGCCACAACTTGTAATTATAGATGGGGGTAAAGGGCAGCTAAGTTCTGCAATGGAAAGTATAGACAAGCTAAACCTTAGAGGGAAAATGACATTGGTAGGGCTTGCAAAAAACAAAGAAGAAATATTTTTTGATGGTGACACTGAATCTTTGTTGTTGCCTTGGGACAGTGAAAGTTTAAAATTGATTCGCAGAATACGAGATGAAGTGCATCGCTTTGGAATTACTTTTCACAGAAATAAAAGAAGCAAGGGAACTTTTAAAAATGAACTGGAAGATATAAAAGGTATTGGAAAACAAACTGCAGATTTATTGCTAAAAGAATTTAGATCTGTAAAAAAATTAAAAGAAGCAAGTGATGCAGCAATTGAAAGGATTATAGGAAAATCAAAATTAAAAATAATAAGAGAGCAGTTAAGTAGTGCTGATTAAAATCAATCTTTTCAATAACTTTTTTCTTCAATTGTATCTTTTATAGCAAGATAACTCAGGTATCTTTCTTCTGAAATTATGCCTTCATTTATGGCAATTTTTACTGCACAGCCGGGCTCATTAAAATGCTGGCAATTATTAAATTTACAATCATTCATTACCGTACGCATTTCAGGATAATACTGGGCCAATTCATTTTTAGGCACATCAACCAAACCCATTTCTCTTATTCCCGGCGTATCAATTATACTTCCACCAAAAGGCAAATCAAACATTTCAGCGAAAGTGGTGGTATGCATTCCTTTACCACTCCAATCGCTTACAGCAAGAGTTTTAAGTGAAAGATCCGGAAAAACATAATTTATAAATGTTGATTTTCCTACACCGGAATGTCCGCTCAATAAAGTGGTTTTATTTTTCAACAGGTCTTTTACTTCTGCCGTTCCAATATTTTTTTCAATGCTCATCAACATTATTTTATAACCAATGGCTTCGTAGTTTTTTTTTGCCAGTTCAAATTTCTCCTGCTCTTTTTCTTTGTATAAATCTGCTTTATTAAAAACAATAATTGCAGGTACACGATATGCTTCTGATGTTATCAAGAAACGGTCTATAAAACCAAAAGAAGTTTTAGGATTTTTTAAGGTGGCAAATAACAAAGACTGGTCTAAGTTTGCAGCTACAATATGATGCAAATTTTTATTGTGCGGAGAAACCCGGTTTATGTAGTTTTTTCGGTCGTAGATTTTTGAAATAACCAAATTCCCTTCTACTGCTTCTTCGTCTATCTCTACCACATCACCTACAGCTATAGGATTAGTTGATGTTCTGCCTGCAATTTTAAGTTTCCCTTTTAAACGGGCATTAACGAAATCGCCTTCCGAGTTTTTTAAAATATACCAACTTCCTGTAGATCTGTAAACTGTTGCATGCATATTTGCAATATAAATAAAGCTTAGGGGAATTTCCTAAAAACGAGGTAACGAAGTAAGATTTCCAGCAATAAAAAAAATGCCGCCCCAACAGCGAAAGGTAAAAATTTGTCAGTAAACCGGGTTGTAGTTGTAATTTCTACCTTGCTTTTTTCCAGTTCATCAATGGTGGCATAAATGCCGGAAAGCCCATCATTGTCTTTTGCACGAAAATATTTACCGCCGGTTTCTTCTGCAATCTGCTTTAACAATTTTTCATCAATAGAAACTTTTACCGTTCGTATCTGAACACCTAGTGCAGTCTGTTCTGGCTGCGATGCAAACCCATCTGTACCCACACCAATTGTATAAACTTTAATACCAAATGCTTTAGCAATTTCTTTTGCAGTTTTTGGATCAATAAGTCCACCATTATTTTCCCCATCAGTAAGTAAGATTACAATTTTAGATTTTGTTTTTAAGTTCCGAAGCCTATCAACACTTGTACTTAAACCCGAACCTATTGCAGTTCCATCCTCCAACAAACCAAAATGTATGTTTTGAACAGCAGAAATGAGAACACTTTTATCAGTGGTTAACGGACACTGTGTAAAGCTTTCACCGGAAAAAATTACAACACCTATTCTGTCGGTAGGTCTTTTATTTATAAAATCTATGGCAACATTTTTTGCGGCTTCCAACCTGTTGGGTGTAAAATCCTGCGCACTCATACTACCGCTTACATCAATGCACAATATGATATCTATTCCTTCTCCCTCAGTATTTTTTTCTTCATTCTTTGTTTGCGGGTTAGCCAATGCGGTTATAAGAAAAGCAATAGCAAACATTCTTAAAATAAATAAAATATGCCTAAAAGAAACTTTCCAGCTGCTTAACCCTTTTGCAGCAGTTGTTGAAATCTGCAATGATGCTGCTCTTCGGTTATTTGTTATTATATACCATATAATAAGTAATGGAATAAGTATCAACAACGCAAAGTAATACGGCTGAGAAAATTCAATATTAGAAAAATAATCAAAAAGCAAATTTTAAACTTTTTTTGTACGTGATAATTCTATTTCTTCAATAGCAGTTTTTAAATAATTTAAGGCTGCTTCATTTTCTGTGTAAGATGAATTATACTTAGCAAACTTTACAGCATCGCCGGTAGCCAAAGCCTCTGTTGCGTGTGATGCTGTTTCAGCTTTTAATTCATGCGATTTTAATTTCATCAATATTTCCTGTGTTGTTTTGTTAGAAAAATTTTGATTGACTGTTTTACCATAATAATTCTTCAAAATATCTGCAAGTTTTGTATGATATTCTTTTACACCCAAAGAACGTTGCTCATTTGCTTTTTTAAGACCTTCCAAAGCAAGTAAAGCTTCTTCGTAAGCTCCTTTGGTATTTAAAGGAACAACGATTTTTTTCTTCTTTCTAAAATATCTCCACACAAAAAATAATATGATAAGGAAAAGCAAAATACCTACGGCAATATATGCCCAAAACCAATCGACAAATTCAACATTTAAAATCGATTTTATATCTCTCGGTAAACCACCTTTATCCAGCGGCATGTAACCAACTTCAATTTTAACCTGGTTAGTGCTTAAAGTTTGCGAAGCGGTGTTTAAATGATTTATTCTGTAAAGCAAACCCGGGAAAATGAAAGAGCCAGAATCAAAACTTGTAAAAACTATTTTTTGTAGCCAGACTATATTACCGTCTTTATCTTTTCCGTTCCCACCATTTTTTTCCAAAATTTCAAAATGCGGTACAGAATCAGGAATATTTATGCTAACTGTATATTCGGGAGAAGGGAGATCAACTGCAAGTGTATAAGTAACACGCTCACCAATTAAAATTGTGTTTTTATCAACTGAGCTGCGAATGGCCTGTGCAGATAAGGAAAAACAAACTATTAATAAAGCTGCAGTTGTTAATAATTTATTGATATGTGTGCGGTAAAATTTATTCATTCCAAATTGTTACTTTCTTTTTAAAAAGAATTTCTGTAAAATTTTTACGTAATCGTCGTCTGTTTTAACGTGCAGCAAGTCTGCACCGGCCTGTTTAAAATATTTTGAACAGGTATCTGTCTGCTCAAAAAAATATTGCGAATAATTATGCCTTACCATTGGGTCATCACTGTCTATCCATTTTACTTTTTGCGTTTCTGCATCTTTTAATTGCAACAATCCTGCTTCGGGTAATTGCATATCCATTTTGTCGTAAACTTTAATACCGATTACATCATGCTTTTTACCAATTACTTTTAAATCATTTTCATAACCTGTGGCTAAAAAATCGCTGATTATAAATGCAATACTTTTTTGCCTTGTGGTGTTATTGAAATATTTTATAGCCTCATCAATATCAGTACCGGAAGAAGTTGGTTTTAACCCCAATAATTCTCTTACAATATACAAAGCATGTGGTCTTCCTTTTTTTGGTGGAATGTATTTTTCAACCTTGTCACTAAAAAAAATTACGCCAACTTTATCATTGTTATTTACTGCACTAAACGCCAATACAGCCGCCATTTCAGTTATAAGATCTTTCTTTCTTTTACCAACTGTTCCAAATAAATTACTCGTACTTGTGTCTATCAACAACATCAGCGTAAGCTCTCTTTCTTCTTCAAATAATTTTGAGAATGGGGTATTAAATCTTGCACTTACATTCCAGTCAATAAAACGAATATCATCACCCGCACTGTATTCTCTAACCTCTCTAAAACTCATCCCCTTTCCTTTAAATGCTGAATGATATTCACCCGTGAAAAGATTGGTAGTTATTTTTTTACTTTTTATTTCCAGCTCCCGAACTTTTTTTAATAAAGCAGTCGAGTCAGCAGTAACATCATTAATTGATGTTGATGCGCTTTCAACTTTTGCTTTGCTAAAAAATTTCATTTAAATCAGTTAAGAATTATTCTTCAATTTGTATCAGTAACTTTCTTCATACTTTATTTTTAAATACTCAATACTCAATGCTAATTTTTACGGCACATTCACTGCCTTTAAAATCTCATCAATTATATTTTCTACGTTTACATTTTCCGCTTCAGCTTCGTATGTAAGCCCAATTCTATGCCTTAAAATATCTTTACAAACGTTGCGCACATCTTCGGGAACTACATAACCTCTTTTGTTTAAAAAAGCATATGCTTTAGACGCAAGCGCAAGATTAATACTTGCACGTGGTGAACCGCCAAAACTAATAAGCGGCTTTAATTTGGCAAGATTATATTTTTCAGGAAATCTTGTAGCAAATACAATATCTAAAATATAATTTTCTATTTTCTCATCTACATAAATTGCTCTTACAAGTTCTTTTGCAGTAAGTATTTCCATGGCCGATGCAACCGGATTTATTGTTGGTGAAACAAGTCCCTGTGTATTTTGCCTGATGATCATTTGTTCTTCTGTTTTTGTCGGATAACCAACAACCACTTTCAGCATAAAACGATCTACCTGTGCTTCGGGTAATGGATAAGTACCTTCCTGCTCAATTGGGTTTTGGGTAGCCAAAACCAAAAATGGTTCCTGCAATTTATAACTCGTATCACCAATGGTTACCTGTCTTTCCTGCATCGCTTCTAGTAATGCACTTTGCACTTTTGCAGGAGCACGGTTTATTTCATCCGCTAAAATAAAATTTGCAAATATTGGACCCTTACGCACATAAAATTCATTTTTACTTTGATTGTAAATCATGGTACCTATTACATCAGCAGGCAACAGATCCGGTGTAAACTGGATACGGCTGTATTGCGCAAGTATAGTTTGTGCCAATGATTTTATAGCAAGTGTTTTTGCAAGTCCGGGCACACCCTCCAGCAAAACATGTCCATTGCTCAACATGCCAATCAACAATCTTTCAATCATTGTTTGCTGCCCAACAATTACTTTGCTTAGTTCGTCGTTTATGCGTGATACAAATCCTGATGCATGATTAATTTTATCATTTAAAAGTCGAATGTCTTCTGCGGTTTGTAACATACTTATATATAAATTTTACTTTTGTGCAATTTAAAGGAACAAGCGTTGTAATAATTATGCCTAATTTTCAATATTGGGAAAAACGGTGTTAAAAATTATTGAGCAAATTATTGTATCTAAACTTTTATTTTAAAAACTTGAGTAAATTATTGAAGCGTAACCGCCTTAAAATATTTTTAATAAAAATTTAAAAATTGATATTCTTCATATGCATGTTGGACAAATTTGCAATCGGATTGCAAATTTGTCCAACATGCTAACTTAAATATTTTCCAACAATAGGCATCCTTCTTCCCACACCAAATGCTTTAGGAGATACTCTTATAATGGGACAAAATTGGTTTCTTTTGTACTCATTTACATTTACCATTTTTAAAACCCTGTCAACCAGCGCAGCATCAAAACCCTGGTTTTTTATTTCCTGCGGATCTCTTTGCAACTCGATATATTGATATAATAATTTATCGAGTATAGAATAATCGGGCAAACTATCGCTGTCTTTTTGATCGGGTCTTAGTTCTGCACTTGGTGGTTTTGTTATTATATTTTGTGGGATAATTGCTTTATTCCTGTTTATATGTTTTGCCAGCTCATAAATTTGCAGTTTGTAACAATCTCCTAAAACCCCAATGCCGCCGGCCATATCTCCATAAAGCGTACCATAACCGGTGGCAAGTTCACTTTTGTTAGATGTGTTCAACAATATATATCCAAATTTATTGGCAACCGCCATTAATAAATTTCCTCTTGTGCGGCTCTGTATATTTTCTTCAGCTATACTAAATGGCAAATCTGCAAACAATGGTTTTAACTCAGTTAAAAAACTTTCGTAAATATTTTTAATAGGTATGATCCTGTATTCATTTTTTAAATTGATGCTTAACTGCTCTGCATCAGTTACCGAATGTCCGGTTGAATATGGCGATGGCATTAAAAGAGCCTTAACATTTTCTGCGCCCAAAGCGTCGCACGCAAGCGCAAGCACAACTGCACTGTCAATACCGCCACTGCTGCCAAGTATTGCTTTCTTAAAACCCATTTTAGTAAAATAATCTTTGATACCCAAAATGAGTGCTTCATAAATTAATGGAATATTGAGCGTTTCTGTAAGTGTATCAGGTTTTAATTCTCTGTCAGGCGCATGGGTTGATTGCTGCAGAATTTCTCCCTGTATTGTTCCATCATCATTTAAAAAAAACGATTGCATATCTTCTTTACAAGAGGCAAGTTTACCACAAAGATTTGCATGTTTATCAAAAGCAAGCGAGTTGCCGTCAAAAACAATTTCGGTTTGGCTGCCCACAGCATTCACATAAAAAAGTGGAATTTTATATTTGAGAACATTGGCTTTAATAGCGGCGTATCGGTCTTCATCGTGTGTGTAGTCAAAAGGGGATGCTGACATATTAAGCATTATATCCGGAGCCTGTTGGATAAGGTTATCCATTGGGCAATTGGTGTACAGCGGATTGTCGCCAAGGTTCCAGATATCTTCACAAATTGTAATAGCAAATTTTCTGCCTTTGTATTCTACAACATTCCATTCTGTTCCTGGTTCAAAATAACGGTCTTCATCAAATACGTCATAAGTAGGTAAACACGTTTTGTGAATGATTTGCTTTATTTCTTTATCTGCCAAAAAATAAGCAGCGTTAAACAAATCTTTACCCTCCCTTTTTGCATTGCGGTGTGGCGCACCAATTACAACTGCTATACCATCAGCATACAATTTTATTTTATCAATTGCAGCGTAACACTTCTCTATAAAATCATTAAAATATAAAAAGTCTCGCGGTGGATAACCGCACACGGAAAGCTCACTGAAGAGAATTACATCTCCCCGTTTCTCTTTTGCTTTTATAATGGCTTCAATTATTTTAGCAGTATTTGCTTCAATATTTCCAATGTGATAATTCTGTTGTGCTAAAAAAATTTTCATTGCTCTTTATTTGTTCCCGGAAGTTTAGATTTGTGCTATATTCTGTAAAGTTAAATATCTAAAGTATGCGTTTGTTATTTGGTTTCATAATTATTGCAGGCATGTTTTCCTGTAATGGGAAGAATAAAATTCCTGATGTATCTAGTGTAAAAATACAATTGAACACCAGGCGTTTTGAACAGCAGTTTTTTGCATTGGATACCAATAATATTATGCCACAATTAGATAAACTGATTGCAGCCTATCCTTCCTTTGGCGAAAATTTTATGGGAACCATTTTAGGAATCGATCCAAAATGGCCTGTAGACACAACAGCAACTTACATAAAACAGTTTATGGCTTACAGTAGAAATATTTTTGATACATCTCAAAAATATTTTAAAGATTTTTCGCTTTATGAAAATGAAATTAAAAGAGGTTTGCAGTTTGTAAAATATTATTACCCAACATATAAAATTCCAATAAAAATTATTACTTATTTAGGACCAACTGACGGCTATGGAGATATATTGGACGATGAAGTTTTTTATGTTGGACTGCATGGTCATTTAGGAAAAGATTTTCCGCAATATAAAACTACGATGGTGCAGGAAACTTATCCTGGATACGTGACGGCACGCTTCACGCCCGAATATATTTCCGTTAACTGTTTAAAAAATATTGTGGGTGATATTTATCCTGAAAAAACAGAAGACAAAAGATTACTGATACAGATGGTTGAAAAAGGGAAAAGGCTTTATGTGCTGCAAAAATTTTTGCCTGAAAAAGAAGAGCATATAATAATTGGATACACTGCTGCACAAATGAAAGACTCTTACGCTCACGAAGCTGCTATTTGGGATCTGTTTGTGCAGAATAATTTTTTGCAGACTGCTGATAATAATTTAATTAAAAATTATGTATCGGACGGACCAAAAACGCAGGAGCTCGGCGAAAAAGCACCCGGTAATATTGGCTCATTTGCCGGCTGGCAAATAGTAAAAAAATTCGCAGAAAAATATCCCGATATAAAACCTGACAGCCTGATGAAAATAGATGATGAAAAAATATATGCAGAGGCAAAATACAAACCCTGATAAAAATTATTACTAAATTTTATTCCCAATGTTATCTCAACAAATTCACGGTTCCTTTTAGTTCTACTCTTATAAAATCTTTATCAGTTCCTGCCACTGTCCATACATAAACACCTGCAGGCTGCGGTTTTCCGTTGTATGTACCATCCCAGCCTTTAAGATATTGATTTGTTTCAAACATTAAAACACCAAGGCGGTTAAATACCCTAAAGTAGGTTGTATTTGAAAAGCCCACAGGTATTGCTCTGAAGATATCATTCTGTCCATCGCCATTCGGCGTAAACGCATTGGGCACATAATAAGCAGGACCATTCAACACTTTTATAAACACAGTATCCAAGCCTATACATCCAATAGCATCTGTTCCTTTTAAATAAAATACGGCATCATTATTTAAAATTACAAACGGATTTTTTGCAAAAGGATTGGAAATAGTTGCTGTTGGTGAAGACCATTTATAAAATGAAGCACCTGATCCCTGCAGTTGGTGCGGCGAGCCTTTCACAGCTATCGTATCTCTGCCCGCATTTGCAAAAACAATGGGTTGAACAAGTACATTCACCGTTCCGGTAGAGACAAAGTCACAACCATAATCTGCAATTGTTGTTGTTGCAGTTAAGGTGTACAAGGTTGTTTTTGTTGGATAAGCAAAGGTTTGCAAAAGGGTATCATTTCTAATCCCTACAGCAGGAGTCCACAAATATTTTGTGACAAACCCCGGAGCTGTTACACGGGAAATAGTGGCTGAAAGCAAGGTTGAATCATTTAAACAAATAGCAACCTGTTGCCCTGCATTTACAACCGGTTTTGTTTTTACAAAAACACTTACTGTATCTTCTTTTACACAACCACCAATACTCGCCCTTAAAACATAATCACTGTTATTTAATGGCTTTAAGGTTGCATTCAAAACTGTGACACTGTCAATGGTACTGTTCGGTTCATTCAATGAACGCCATTGATACAAAGCGCCTGCGGGAGTAACCGTTGGGAAAAACTTTACAGTTACACCTTCACAAATAGTTGTATCGGCACCAATATTTACATTTAAAAAGTTATCTACGTTTACCGTTATTTGTGCTCTTTGTCCTTCACACCCGCCACTTGCAGCAGCAGAAGATTGACTTACATAATAAATATATGTTGCAGGAAAAACATTAGTTAGTACTGTTGGTGAAGTTGAAGCTCCGGTGCCTCCTGTTGCATTTGCATACCACAATAAGTTTGTGCCTGTTACAGAATCTGCTAATGGCCCAACCGTTTGATTAGGACAAAAATTAATTATACTCGAGACAGTTGGTGCTGCCGGAGTAGCTGTAATATTTGCGGTGATAGAAGCTCGTAGACTTTCGCAATTTCCTGTTGTTTGAGATACATAATAAATGGTTGTTCCCGCATTGGCGGAAGAAACAACAGGAGTAGTGGTGCTTGCTGTGCCACCCGTTGCCTGCGTGTACCATTTTAAATTATTACCACTAACAACCAAAGGATTGGTTGGTGCGTTTTGACAATAAGTTTGCGTGGGCGGTACTGTTGGTGCAACTGGTGTTGGGTTTACATTTACAGTAATTGAAGATCTTGGTCCTTCGCAAACAGCAGATGATTGGCTAACATAATAAGTGTTTGTACCAACAGTTGTTGATGAAATAATCGGTGCTATAGAGTTACCTATACCATTTGTTGCAGTTACGTACCATAATAAATTAGTACCCGATACAATAAAATTCATTGGCGTTTCCCCCTTGCAATAATTTACTGTTGGCCCTACCATTGGTGCTGCAGGTATGGCATTTACTACAACCATAACTTCTGCTCTTGGGCTTTCGCAAGTGCCGGTTGACTGACTAACAAAATAAGATGTCGGACCGACCGTGGTTGTTGACGGAGTTGGTGCTGTGGCTGATGCAGTACCGCCAGCTGCAGTAGTATACCATTTTATATTTGTACCAGATGCAGTTAATGCAGTTGGTGGAGCACCCACGCAATAATTTACTTGCGGCATTACTGTCGGTGCAGCCGGGGTTGTTGCTACATTTACGGTGATTGATAAGCGTGGACTTTCGCAGGTTCCTGCAGATTGACTAACATAATATGTAGATGAACCAATGATTGAAGTTGATGGTACAGGTGCCGTTGAACTCCCCGTCCCGCCCGTTGCACTTGCATACCAAAGTAAATTTGAACCACCCGCTGTTAATGGAGATGCTGTTTGGTTCTGACAGTAATTTAAAGGAGATGTTACAGTAGGTGCAGCAGGCGTAGTTACAATATTTACGGTTATCTGAGCTCTTGGTCCCTCACAATTTGAAGAACCAATATTGGTTTGGCTTACATAATAATTTGTACTTCCTAATGTTGAAGCAGAAGCAGTAGGCGCTGTTGCTGAACCTGTGCCGCCGGATGAAGCACTGTACCAAAGTAAATTTGATCCCGTCGCTGAAAGCTGTACGGATGGGGAGCCCTGGCACAACACTACCGAAGTTGTAACACCTGGCGCTGAAGGAACAGCCGTTACATTTACCGTAATTACAAACCTTGTTGGGCTTTCACAACCTGATATTGATTGCGAGGCATAAAATAACGTAGTACCGGCGGTGGCAGTAGATGGTGTAGGTTTTGATGATGAACCAGTACCAGCAGTGGCGGTTGTATACCAAAGTATATTTGAACCCATTGCACTCAATGTAGCTGCTGGTTGCCCTACGCAATAATTATATGTTGCAGGGTTGCCTGTTGGCGTTGCTGGAGATGCATTTACAGTAACAGTTATCATTGCCCTTGGCCCTTCGCAATTGCTTAGGGTTTGGCTTACGTAAAAGTTAAATGTGCCTGCTGTTGTGGTTGATGGAACGGGCGAAGTTACACTCCCTGTTCCTCCATTCGCAGCTGTATACCAGAGTAAATTTGTACCGGTGGCTTGGGCTTGCAATGTAACAGCAGTTACCCCCTGGCAATATGCCGACGGATTTGTAACAGTAGGAGCTGGTGTTGTGGCAATGGTAAAATTTTTATTTGTGCCTGCCAGCATTTGTATACCACAGTTATCTATAAATGTATTTCCATCAGTTCCGTTATTGCCAAAAAGTAAATAATTTCCATCTGCTAATGGGTTTTGTAAATTAATGTAGATAGTATCCGTTGAAAGATTTGTACCACTACAATTTGTGGTAACAGACTTAATGGCTGGTAATCCCGGCGTGATGCTAAACTCCGAACCATTTGCTGATATACTGCTACAAAGTACAGGTTGACTTAAAACAACTTTTAAAATGTTGGCTGCACAGGTCGATTTTGTTACCTGAGTTATAGTAGCGGGTATTTGAGCAGCAATGGTAAATGGTACCTGCACTCCCGCAGGCATTAATCTTCCGCATAGATCCACCAAAGTATTTAGATCCGACCCCTTGTTTACAGTCAACGTATAACTGCCCGGCAATAACGGAGTTTGCATGTTTAAAGTAAGGGTTGAAAATGCATTTGCACCTGTATTGCAAGCAGAAACGATACTGGTTATTACATTTGGACCGCCACTGATTATAAACTCAGAACCAGAAGCAGTAAGGCTACCGCATAGGACATCTTGTGATAGATCTATTTTTAATTGCGAAGGGTTGCAACCGACCTGTGACACTTTAGTAACAGAAGGAGGCAAAGGATTTGTAAGTATTGCTGAACCGCCGTTAAAAGTTAAGTCATAGCCCTGAATACCAGAATTTGAAAACCTTGTAACCATTAATAAATAATCATCTCCTGCCAAAACGTTTAACAGCTTGTTGTAAGGCGAACTGCTAGAACTTGCACAATTGTAATCTTTGGTTCCTGCTCCAGTGCATCCTGTAGAGCCACCTGATGATACTTGATTGAGCGACACTGTTAAATTCATAGTATAAACATCAGAAGCCTGTTTATTGGTTATGTTCATTACCTGAAAGTCAAAATCATCTCCTGCATTTTTTGGTGTAATTAAAAAACCAAATGTACCTGTACTGTAACAATGAATTTTATACCAAATAGATTTATTGGAAGTAACAGGATCTGGACAGCCACCCATAGGCAGAAAAGGCCCTGTGCAATCGGGTAAATTTGTTTGTGAAAAACCTGAAGCTGCACATAATGAAATACTTGATTGAGCAGTGCCACCTGGCGTAAAATCTGAACACGGTGGCTGCGCATTTACACTAAATGAACAAAGTAAAAGAAAAAAACAAAAAAAACGCATAAATTGAAATCTTAAGGCTATAAAAATACATAAAATATGACCGTTCCACCGTACTTAAAAAGAGGAGATACAATTGCAATATGCTGCCCGGCAGGATATATGGCAGCAGAAAAAGTTACCAACTGTATTACAACGTTAAGGCAGGAAGGATATCATGTTATTGTTGGGGAAAATGTAGGCAGCAGTTCCACAAATTATTTTAGCGGTACAGATGATGAACGCATAAATGAACTGCAACGTTTTTTAGATAATAAAAATATTGATGCTATTCTCTGCGCACGGGGTGGATACGGCATCAGCCGAATTATTGACAAACTTTGTTTTAAAAAATTTGTAAAACATCCAAAATGGATTATTGGCTTTAGCGATGTTACAGTTTTACATACTTATCTCTTCAGTAATTTTAAAATAATTTCTTTGCATGCAAGTATGGCTGCGGCTTTCAATGGTGCTCAAGAAAATGATAATGTAAAAACAATGCTTGCAGCACTGCAAGGTAATAAAGCAGTTTACGATATTGATGCAAATATCTTAAACAAAGTAGGTACAGCTCAAGGAAAATTAATTGGTGGAAACCTCACGCTTTTTACAAACGGCATTGGGACTTCATCTGACGTAAAAACAAATAACTGCATTTTATTTTTAGAAGATTTAGACGAGCAATTGTATCACATTGACCGGATGTTTGTTCAGCTAAATAGGAGTGGCAAATTAAAAAAATTATCCGCGCTTATTATTGGTGGTTTCTCAGATTTAAAAGATACAGAGAGACCCTTTGGAAAAAATATTTATGATATTGTTTTAGAGCAGGTTGCTGAATATGGTTATCCTGTTTGCTTTGATTTCCCTGTAAGCCATGCGGAACAGAACCTTGCGCTAAAACATGGCATGAAACATAAGTTAGTTGTAAAAAAAGAGAGTGTTACGTTAAGGGATATATAGAGTATTAAAGTGATTAAAATTTAAGCAATAAACACTTTGAAATATTATGCTGTCAACTTAAGCCTGTAGAAAGTTATTTAACAAACATATCAACTTCTACAGGTTCAGCCTGACAGTTATATAGATGCATTTTTTACCTCAACAAAGAATCTATTGCTTTAAAATATCGTGGGTTTGCATTTACATTGTTGTGAGAAGCCCCTTCTATAGTGATAAATTTATCAGTTGGTTTTAAGACTGATAATAATTTTCTTGCATTACGATAAGGGATGACTCCATCACTTGTGCCATGAAAAATAATTACCGGGAATGCAACATCTTGCAAAAACAAATTAGTAGGAAGTTTATAATTACTCATCTGTTCATTTGGGTACATAAAAGCATAGCTGCTAAACATTGAAGGAATGCTGTAATAAGGCGTTTCTAAAATAAGCATTTTTGCTTTTGTACGGCTTGCTAGATTTGCGGCAATGCCTGTACCTAAAGACTTACCATAAATGATAATACTATCTGAATGAAATTTTACCTCAGCCATCTTCTTTACCTGCAAAGCCTGTTCGTATAATTTTTGTTCGGTTATAGATCCCGTACTTTTTCCAAAACCTGGATAATCTTCCATCCATACTTCGTAACCCTGCTTTAGAAACGGACCAACAAATGTTGCGTAATGTTCTATGTTTTTCATATTGCCGTGAAAATAAATTACCACCCCTTTTACCGGTATTTTATCAGGTAAAAATTTTATAAGATTCATTGTATCGGTATCATTAAAAGGGATATTTATTTCCTCGAAACGATCCTTGAATTTGTAAAGAAAATCAGCATCTAACTTTTTAGGATGAAATAATATTTTATCCTGCAGATAAAACAATACAATACCAATTGAGGCGTATAACAGCAATATAATTTTTATCCAACCAACCATTTTTTTTCTTTTAACCTTCATGCATTAAAATTAGTATTGTAAAATATCTCTTAATAAATTATGGTATGATGGAAAGGATGGCAGGTTATTGTGACCACCACCAACAATACGCAGTAAAGTTATTTTTTGAGGATTTATTTGCTGAAGTTTTTCGCTGTTACTGATAGGAATTATAAAATCTTCTGTACCGTGAATAATGTATGTATGGCAGTTTACATGCCTTATCCATTTATCTGTTCGCAACTGGTAGCGTAAAATATAACGGATAGGTAAAATGGGTAAAAAACGTTCTATTGCTTTTGCAAAATTAAAATAAGGCGCATCCAATATCAAATAGCGTGGCTTGTTATCACTTGCAATTTTTGCTGCAAACCCACTGCCCAGGCTGCGACCATAAACAATAATGTGATGTTCTGTATACTGCACTGCCAGTGTATCGTAAACAAACTGCATATCCTGCAACATAGCATGCTCATTTCTTTTACCGGTGCTTTTACCAAAGCCCCGGTAATCTACCAAAACCACATCGTACCGATATTTTAAAAAATCTTTTGCATATTTTGCCCAGCCTTTTATACTTCTTGTATTGCCATGAAAATAAAGCACAAGACCTAAAGGATCTTTTACATTAAAGTGAAGCCCGTTAATTCTTACACCCTGTTCAACATCAAAAAACAATTCTTTAAAAGGAATATTGTATTCGTATTTAAAATTCTGCTTAAGTTTTTCAGGCTTAAAAATAAAGCGGTCCTGTATAAAATATACAATTGCCAGTAATACCAAATAGCCAATAATAATATAGAGTAATGTGCTGTTCAATTAAAACGAAAAGTAAACAATTATTTTTATTATGAAGTTTCGTTTCTCCAGGCCTTCATGCCACCGGTAAGATTAATAAGGTTTGTATAACCATATCCTTCTTCTAATTTTTGGATAACGATTACACTGCGAATACCTTTTTCGCAATAAAATATTACCGGTTTATCTGTAGGAATTTGTTGTAGGTTTTGAAGTACGGTTCCCATTGGCATTAGGCTTCCGCCAATATTAAAATGCTCATGTTCAAAATCTTCTCTCACATCTATCATCAAAAAATCTTCTTCTGAAGCAATGATTTTTTTTAGTTCCTGTGCAGTAATGGTCTTCATTAAAAAAAGAATTTATTCTTGTACCAAAGCGTTCCATTTGTTGAAAGTCATTTCAAATTTTATTTCGTTGTTGCCATGCATGCCCACTTTTGTCCATCCCTGTTTTGTATAAAAAATTTCAGCACGGGAGTTGAGAGCTGTACCAAGCCAAACTGTTTGTTGTGTTTGTTTAAAATACCAATTCAACATTAATGAGTGCAGTTTTTTACCTATTCCCTTTTCTGCATTTGCGGGTGTAACAAACAACGCCCAAATATTATTTTCCTGTAAATCTACAATGGCAAATCCTACAACACTATTGTTCACTTCACAAATCCAGCCTTTTCCTCTTGACAATAAATATTCTTCGTAATCGGTATCCTTAATCAGTGTCGGGTTAATTAATTGATTTTCTTTAACGGAGTTACGCACAATTTGCATCTGAAAAATGTCGCTTATACTAGCTTCTCTAAAATGCAAAACAGTGTTTTAATTTCTTCATGTAATAAAATTATTGCCGGTTTGTGTGCAGTTACTTGGTTTATGTAATTCATACAGTTGGCATAGACATTAAGCTTTCACCAAAATTGAAATGCCCGTGTCTCAAATCTTCTGTCTTACATCTTCTGTCTCCATTCTTTCTTAATATCCTTCTTCTTCATTGTGAAAAACCCTTTTCATTTTTAACTTTCCAACGGGTGCTACAACCAAAGGAAATTTCTCAACAGCTACATTGCTTTGTTCAAGACCAAAACCTCGCTCTTCGCTAAGCGATAATTCCTTTATCCAGAAATAGCCTTTCATAATTAGTTTTTCAAAAAACGGTAACTCATTATCCTGACTAAGAAATTTCTCTAGTACAATAAACTGGAAATCGCCGACCATATTATTTCTCTGCTGGCTTTCGTAACGGCTGGTAATATTTACTTCACGGTTTGTTACAAGATCTTCCACCACTTTTTTAAACATCAGGTTAATGCGTGGTGCAATTCTAAATCCAAGTCTAAATTCAACCCTAATAATATCGTTGGGAATAATATGCGTAACGGAGTATTCATTTGTGTAAGGTTCATCTAATGTATCAACATGTACAAACCAGTAAATATCTGCACGTTTGGGCTTGCCACTTAAAATGCTGTACATTATTTTATGCTCAATCTCTTTGGGATTATCTGCACTTGTAAGGTAAACCAGGTGCGTTGCATATTTTGGAACAGATGTGTCGTTGCTTAATTCTTCTAGCTTCGGTACATACTCATCGACCCTTACAAATTCTACATATCGGTTTTTAATTTTACGTGCCCTGTACCAAATGTACATTATGCCAAAAAGTAAACCTGCAACAAGCAAAGCCACATAACCACCATGTGTGAATTTGTTTAGATTGGCTATTAAAAAACTTATTTCAATAATAAGAAAGACAAGCAGGAAAAGGTAAATCAGGTATTGGTTTACTCTTCTGGTTACCATGTAATTTGCCATTAGTATTGTAGTTGCAAGCATACACAATGTAATGGCCAAGCCATATGCAGCGCCCATTGCGCCTGATGTTTGAAAATATAAAACAACAGCGGAGCAGCCAATAAACAGTAAAGTATTTATACCCGGTATATACAATTGCCCTTTAGCTTCTGACGGATAACTAATTTTCATTCGTGGCCAAAGGTTTAAACGAATAGCCTCACTGATTAAGGTAAACGATCCGCTTATTAAAGCCTGGCTGGCAATAATAGCAGCAATAGTTGCAATCACAATTCCTATAGTAAGAAACCAGTCAGGCATTAGCCCATAAAAAGGGTTGCTCATAATAACAGCCATGGGGTGTTCGACCATAAATACCTTGTTTTCCAGCAGTTCTTTTGTTGCAAAAACAGTTCCTTTAAAATTGTGCAGCAAGTAAGAACCCTGACCAAGATAATTTAGTATTAATGCAGACTTAACAAATACCCAGCTGTAACGAATATTGGCCCGACCACAATGACCAAGATCGCTGTACAGAGCTTCAGCACCTGTTGTACATAAAAATACGGCACCCAAAAGAAGAAATCCTTTTGGATATTGTGTAAGAAGTTTAATAGCAAAATAAGGATTAAAGGCTTTTAGAATCTCCAAATCATCAGTTATGTGAGCAAAGCCTAGTACTGCCAGCATAGCAAACCAAAGTATCATAACAGGCCCAAATAATTTACCGATAGAATTGGTGCCAAACTGCTGCATAAAAAACAATACAGAAAGTATAGCAAGTACAATAATAATAATGGTTTTTAATTCAATACCATGTAGAAGCGGTAAATTATCTAATCCTTCTACCGCGGCAGTAACGGTAATGGGAGGCGTTATCATACCATCCGCTAATAAGGATGCCCCGCCTATCATTGCGGGTAATACAAGCCACTTTTTTTGCCGCCTTACCAAAGTATATAATGAAAAAATTCCACCCTCTCCTTTATTATCTGCCTGTAAAGTCAGTATGACATACTTAACGGTTGTCTGCAAGGTAAGGGTCCAAATAATACAGGAGAGCCCGCCAATTATCAGCAATTCATCTATTACCTTACCATTTATAATTTCACTAAAAACATATAGAGGAGAGGTACCGATGTCGCCATAAATAATGCCAAGTGCAATAATAATACCTGCCGACGAGACTTTGTTAAACTGTTTGGACACGAACTAAATTTTAATTTCTTTTTGTTGAAATCGAACAAATTTATAAGGAAAAGTTTTACAAACAATATAAAAGAATCCCCAATTTTTAGTGCAAAAAGAGGGGATTTTCAGTGTAATTACGTTAGTAAAAAAATATTAATCTTCAGCAAAAGGCATTAATTGTTTTGTATTTCTTTTTAACCCTAATTCCTGTATTGGCTGATAAACTAATGGAATCTGTTCTACTACCACATCACTTTTCTCCAAACCAAATGCCTTTTCATCACTAAGACCCATATCTTTTAAAAGAAAATACGATTTTAAAAGAAGACCTTCTCTTATTGCAAAATCATTTTCAATGGAGAGAAATTTTTCTATTACAACAAATTTAAAGTCGGGCTCGGCATTATATTTTGTAGATCCGTCAGGTCTTATATGCAGATTGAGTTCTTTATTTTTTACTAGATCCTGTACAATTTGTTTAAAATATAATTCAGTTTTGGGCTGTATCCTAAACCCAATATTTATATTTATTTTCATTACTTTGTCATCCATCAGTTCAGACACATCATAACTCATTGTATATGGTTCGCCTGTTCTGTTAAGGTGTACAAACCAATACACATCTGCCCTTTTTGGATTTTTTGCAAAGATAGATTTTATTATTTTTTCTTCAATTTGCGTTTTGTTGTTGGCCTTAGATAGATAAATTAAGTGGGTAGAAAATTTTGGAATATCATCATCTGTACTAAGTTCTAACAGCTGTGACGTATATTTTCCAATATCTACAAATTTCATAAAACGGTTGTTTATTTTACGAGCATAATACCACACATACATTGTCATAAAAATAAAAAGTTCAAAAAACAGAAACATCCAGCGTTCTTTTATTTTTGCCACGTTTGCAATAAAAAATGAGCCTTCAATTACTGCAAATAAACCTATTATAATTATTACATAAACCTGTTTCCATTTAAGTTTAAAAAGTAAAAAATAATTGAGCAAAATGGTGGTCATTATCATGGCTATTACAATTGAAAAACCATAAGCCGCTTCCATGCTGGAGGACGTTTTAAAATAAATGACCATTAATACACAACCCAACCATAAAATTGTATTTACACTTGGAATATAAATCTGCCCTTTTATATTGCTTGGCTGGCGCACAGTTACCCTTGGCCAAAAATTTAAATTCATGGCCTCGCTTACCAGCGTAAACGATCCACTAATAAGAGCTTGAGAAGCAATAATGGTGGCAGCAGTAGCAATGATAATGCTCGGTAATAAAAACCAATGTGGCATCATTTCAAAAAACGGGTTCATCTCCTGCGATGTAATTTTTGTAACCGGGTTGACAATTTTTAAAAAGGAAGCAGGCTGGTGCATAACCCAAGCAGCCTGCCCCATATAATTTATAACCAAACTTAACTTTACAAATATCCATGTAATGCGAATATTTTTTATACCACAATGACCAAGGTCAGAGTACAACGCTTCTGCACCTGTTGTACATAAAAAAACGGCCCCAAGCAACCAGAAGCCTTCTTTATAATTAACCAATAACTGGTAACCGTAATAGGGATTAAATGCATTTAAAACAGCAGGATATTTAATTATTTCAGCACCTCCAACAATAAGCAGCATACTGAACCAAACAACCATTATAGGCCCAAAAGCCTTACCGATTATTTGTGTACCAAACCGTTGAAAAAAGAACAATACAGAAATAATGGTAATTACAATTCCAATTGTTAATCCGTTACCGGGCACAATAATTTTTTCCATGCCGGTTACTGAATTTAACCCTTCAATTGCAGATGACACTGAGATTGGTGGGGTAATAATCCCATCTGCCAAAAGTGTTGTAGCGCCCAGTATGGTTGGTATTACCAAATATTTACTATACCTACGTACAATGGCATACAATGAAAAAACCCCGCCTTCTCCCTGGTTATCTGCCCGCAGGGTAAGCCATACATATTTTATGGTAGTCTGAAAAAGTAATGTCCAAAACACGAGGGATACGCCTCCGTAAACCAACGTTTCATTAATCTCCCGTTCACCAACAATTGCTTTTAAAACGTACAACGGGCTTGTACCAATATCTCCGTAAATAATGCCTAATGCAATAAGTAAAGTGGCAGCAGTAATTTTCGAAGATGGTTTTGTAAGTAACTGCATGTTTATGTAAAAATTGTCTTTAAAGGCAGATCTAAGCTTTAAAGTAATTAGCCTTAAAACTGTAAAATTGTAAATGAATTGCAAATGTATAAGGAAAAGCGTTATATAAAGAAGAAACTAATATCTACTTTGGAAAGCTTACAATAGTTATTTTTAAACACAAATTGAATAAAAATGGACCTTGCCACACAAGATATTTCTTTAGAAAATGAAACTGTACTGTTGCGGCGTCTTAAAGCAGATGATTATCAATACTTGGAAAAATTTGTTCTTTTTGAACCCGAAATATGGGAATTTTCTTTAGTTTCGTTAACAGACATGAAAGAGTTAAAACAATATATTGATACTGCCTTAAAACTTTATGCCCAAGGAACCGAATATCCATTTATTGTTTTTGATAAACAATCAGAGCAATATGCCGGCTGTACCCGCTTCTATGATATACAGACAACAAACAAAACGCTTCAACTTGGGTATACCTGGTATGGAAAAGATTTTCAGGGAACCGGGTTAAATAAAAACTGCAAATTATTACTGCTTCAATTTGCCTTTGAAGAACTCCAAATGGAAAGAGTTGAATTTAAAGTCGATAACCGAAATAAAAAAAGCATAGCTGCATTAAAAAGTATTGGATGCACGCAAGAAGGAATTTTAAGAAGCCATTTACTTTTATCTAACGGCGAAAGAAGAGACAGTATTGTATTAAGCATTTTAAAAAAAGAATGGAGCAACGGGGTAAAAGAAAATCTTATTAAAAAGATCAGGCTTTATAACAAGTAACCGGTATAATTTCTATCAAGAATTTACAGCACATTCATTTTGGGTCTGTGTTTTTTACAGCAATATTCAACATTTGACCGGCCTTAGTCGCTGTACCGTATGCCGCAAAAGAGCGGCACATATCGCTCCCGCCGCCGCAGCCCTTGGTCAGTTAGTTAACGATTGACAGGTGAGCTTTTCGAAGCCGCATGAACAAATTAGCCTTTCCCTTACTTCTTCACTCTAGTGCATTCAAAGTAAAGCGTTTAATATAAGATTGTAAATTACTAGAAAGATTTTTCCATATCAGACTGAAACCCCTACAAAAAAACTTTACATATTTACCGTAGTAATAATAGCAAGTTTTTTATTTTTTTGTTTTGAGGTGGTATTTGTACCGAAGAACACTTGCAGCAACTAAAATAATAAGGCATAGTTCTGATAATAATTTTTCTGCATCTAATAACATAAGTGATCGGTCTTTAAGTTCTGGATCCATCACAATACCGTGAACAATAAATAAAAGGAGCGTACCATAAGAAATTAGATGAATGTTTTTCCAAATTCTTAAACTCATTTTTTTCTTTACTAATTTTTGGGTTGTAATTACAACGGTAATAATCGCAAACAAGGAAAGTGTTCCAAATGCAACAAATAATTTTTGATGTGGTGCATTTATTGGGAAAATAATATCAATGAATTTAAATTTAGTTTCCGGTGCCAATAGTAAAAGCGTGGGATGCAAAAGCACCAACAACAAAACAATATAAGCTGTCCAATTATGTAAATTATAAATATTGATTTGCTTAATACGGGTCGGCAACTTTATCCAATAAATATGTTTTTTGTAAGCAGTACTGAGCATCATGCCCAACAGAATATTTAAAGTTAAAAGCCCTGTTGCAACTAATCCCATGTAAGCAGATAGTTGGAGGAATGGAAAGTCTTCCATGAATAAACTTGATAATTAAATTAAATAAATACACGAATACCATAACGACATTTTTAGCCATTGAAATACTCAATCTAAATTACTTACTTTTTGTTTGGCAGATCATCTTTGTTTGTATTTTACTAAGGAGATATTAATGGATGTAAAAAAATTCATGCGGGTTTGTATGGATAGTAATCACAGTTTTTAAAATTATTAAGAAAAGTTTTTTGCATTGCGCTACAAAAAATCAACCTACTAAACATTAACTTTCATTTTTGCAGCAACAAATAACTAATGAAAAATTGCTTAGCCTTTAATGCTTGCTTATTGAATAAGTCGAACTTAACGGAGGCGAGAAAGTTTACCTAACTTAGGAAGTAAAACATTAACTACTTAAAGAGATTAATTAAAGGCAACCAGATTCGAATGAAAGAAATTAGATCAAAATTAAATATCCTTTTAAAATTAAATTATGAATTTAAACCCTGCACATTGGCATTTATTAGTTAATCACCTACCCATAATTGGAAGTATAATTGGCCTGTTTATTTTAGGTTATGGTATTATAAGCAAAACGGAAGTTGTAATAAAAATGTCTTATTGGTTATTTATTGTGCTGGCTGTATTTGCAGTTATAGCAAAGCAAACCGGCGAGCAGGCTGAAGGCTTTATAATGAGTGCAAAGCTTGCTGATGAAACGCTGATTGAACCTCATGCACAAGCAGCTGATTATGCACAGTGGGCTATGATTATTTTAGGACTCATTGCACTTGCAGCACTGTTTATAAACCGTTTAAAAATGCTTAAAGTAATGCCTATAATTGTACTTATTACAGCTTTAGTGGGTGCCGGGTTAATGGGTTGGACAGGTTTTTTAGGCGGAGAAATTATGCACAAAGAAATAAGGATTAATAAATAAAATAAAGGCAATTAGAAATAAATTTTTCAGACATATTTTTTAAAACTTTTTTTGCATATATATTATTTTTAAATATTAAATAATCTGTTACTTTTTCTTTAGAGTTTTGGTGATCAATCCTTTATTTTATAAAGATATTTTACAACAATTCAATGCGAGTTATCTAATTTCTCATTTTTTATTATATCTCCAATTAATACTTTTACCACACCTCTTTTGAATAAAAAGACAACATCTAACAGTAAAATTAATTTTCCCTAAATAACCATTAAATTTTAATTGACAATACTATTGGTATCCTTTTAAAAATATCTCTAAATCACAATTATATCATAACAATATAAATAGCTTTAATCTTTTAAATTAAAAAGAGTCTATACTTCATAAAAATTATTTATGAAAAAAATATTTAAATGCTTTATTGTTTTATTAATTGTTTTAAGCGCAACAAATTATACAAACGCACAGATAAGCGTTGGAATATCTATACGAACAGCACCGCCAGCATTACCAATATATACCCAACGATATTGTCCCGGTGATGGATATATGTGGACACCAGGCTATTGGGCTTACAACGAAGAGGACTATTATTGGGTTCCAGACACCTGGTTACTACCCCCACAATTTGGTTTTTTATGGACGCCAGGTTATTGGGGATTTGCAGATGGATTTTATGGTTGGAATCATGGTTATTGGGGTAGGCATATAGGTTATTATGGAGGGATTAATTATGGCTGTGGTTATGGAGGCAGTGGTTATGGAGGAGGAATGTGGCAGGGTAACGTTTTTCGATACAATACGGCTGTTAACAATATAAATACTACTATAATTCACAATACCTATGTTAATAATACTGTTATCAACAATAACAGTTTAGTAAATAATAACAGGACAAGTTTTAATGGTCAAGGCGGCATAACTACTAAGCCTACGCAGCGTGAACAGCTTGCTTTAAAAGAATCACATTTAAAACCAACCACATCTCAGTTATCAAATGAATCTTTTGCACGTGGTAACAAAAATCAGTTTGTTTCAGTAAATCATGGTCATCCTGAAAAATTTGCTGAAGTTTCAACAACGAATGATCTTACAGCGAATCTTAAGAATGATAATACGCAAAAGTCTGTTGGTTTAAATCAACAACAAACATACAAAGCTGAAAATATTAACAGAGCTGTACCTAAAAACATTCAAAATCAAAACAAACTTTTGAATGCTAATCAAAATGCAATTGAAAATCAGCAAAAAAATGCAAATAACCAAAGAAGACAATTCCAGTCTCATCAAATGGATATGAGAAATCAACAAGAAAATACCAATCATCAAAAAAGCCAAGAACATTTCAATCAACAGCAGATAAGAAATCAGCAAATGAATGGACAACATGAACAACAAATGCAACCTTGGGGGAATAGAGAAAATGGTAATAGCAGGGGAAATGGAAATGACAGAAGAAAAACAAAAGAAAAATAATGCAGATAAAAAAGTGTAGATATGTTTCTTAATTTTTGCTTTAGATAATATAATCGAAAATTTTTTTAAAAATATTATTGCAGACAAGTTCGAATATCAAATGTGCTTATTTATACTAATGCAATTTCAAATGTGTTAAAGCATCATTTTCAATGAGTGCTTTAACACATTTAGGTAGTATTTATATACAGAAAAAAACAAAAAAAGTTAATCCATTGCACATCCAATTGGGGCACCGGGCGGTAATATCTCAGGAACAAATGGTTTGCCTTCCAAACGATTTTTAATTCTTTCCAGTGTTAGTAATAAATAACCTTTCTTAGTTGCACCGGCTGTAGGCAATTGGTTTTTTGCGTAAATGTTTATGTCATCTATTGCTTTTGTGATTGCCGCATTTGTTGCAAAAGATATATCTGCATTTAAAGAAACGCCCAACAAATAAGTAAGCAGCAACTGTTCATTTTGTTGAAGTATTAAACCTTCTAAACCTATTAATCGTGGCGCTCGCCAGGTTCTATCCATTAAAGTTTTTATCATATCATCAATACCCAATCCATCGTTTTCAGCCTGGTACTGTACCATTCTGTTTAAGCGTGCAGGATTAAATAAAAACGACAATGGAAAATCAGCAGCACTTTCTGCAGCGGCTAATGGATCAAAAGCAAGACCTGTTCTACGATTAAATAATTCTTTTGTATAACCATAACCGGCAGGTCGTGGTGGTATTAATTTAATAATGCTTTCAGGCAATGTCAACAGTTTTGGCTCCATACATTCTACAACTGCATTTAAGGCATTTAACTGTTCCAGTTTTGTAAGTGGACGAGTTATCATTTGCCCATCTCCTTTTAATGCATAGAAATAATTTAATCCGCCAACCTGCTTTGCAACAGCCTCTACCTGGTAACGATGAAACAAATAAATGGGCACCAACACATCTTCAAGCATAGCCATCGGTGTACCATTTCGAAGATTATTCAAACCAAATTGTGCCAGTGCTTTTTCACGAACTTTCAATACATCTTTCAATCCGGTAACCGCATCTTTACCCACGTCCCATAAATGTGCAGAGGGGTGTAACCCTGCTGGATCCCTTGCGTCTCTGTCTGATATAAACGTTAACCCATTTTTGGCAGCATCTGTAATTATTTTATTTAAAGCCATTGATTCATTGGTACCTGCAGCAAAATCAGCATAACCATAATTTATTGATACTTTATCCCAATCACCAATTTGGTTTGTGTATGCATTGTCAAGGTCTATCTCTCCTTTATTATTGATAGAAACCATTGGTGATGGATAATCCATCACACTTGCACTACCCTGCGTGCTAGCAATATAATTATGCATAAGCCCTAGTGTGTGCCCAATTTCGTGTGCTGCAAGTTGTTTAAGGCGCTGCAAACTCATTTTAAGCATTTTATTATCTGCCGGCATGCCATTTTCAAAAGGGGCTAAAAGTCCCTGCGCAATTAAATAATCCTGCCTCACCCGCAGCGAACCTAAGGTTACATTTCCTTTAATTATTTCACCGGTTCGTGGGTCCACAATAGAAGCACCGTAAGACCACCCTCTTGTTGAGCGATGCACCCAGTTTACCATGTTGTATCTTATGTCCATCGGGTCAGCATCTTCCGGTAAAAGTTTTACCTGAAAAGCATTTCTATAACCTGCTGCTTCAAAGGCCTGGTTCCACCATTGTCCACCTTCTAACAATGCACTTCGTATTGGTTCAGGAGTACCATTATCTAAATAATAAATAATTGGCTTTACAGGTTCGCTCATTTCAGCTGAAGGATCCTTTTTTTGCAGGCGATGGCGGGTAATAAACATTTTATTAATGGGTTCCGTAACCGGTGTGCTATAATCAAAATAAGAAACAGCATTAAAGCCGGAACGTGCATCAAACAACCTTGGCTTGTAATTATTATCGGGCAGTTCTATAAAAGAATGATGAATACGTAAAGTAATTGCTTCTGAAACCGGTGCAACAGTTGAAACCATATTATCACTCTTAGCATCTTTTGAAACGTATGTTATGCTTGTTTCAAATTCTGCATTTAAAGGGAAATTTTTTGTGCGTTGCATGTACATCGCAGACCTTGAAAAATCAATGCTATAATTTCCCTGTTTAAAGTTTTGTAATTGATTAGATACCTGTAAAGCATCTCTCATAAAAAATGCAGTAGCATCAACTAATACAGTGCCTTTAGTTTCTGCTTCAGCTACAAAACCCCATAATGTTGACTGTGCAAAAGATTGTTCGACCGATATTTTTTCTGCAACATCATTGGTAATTGCACGATAATTATAATTAGGCTGAATCATCAATATTTTATTACCAACACGGGTGAATTTTATGATGGATGTTGCTCCTAATTTTCCACGATCCAAACCAATATCATTAGAGCCTAAACCTGCCGGTAAAGATGTCTGGTATAATAATTCAAAATCAAGTTTGTTTATTTCCATCCAAATTTTACCGGCATTTACATCCCAATAAAATTTAATAAAACCAGGAAATACTGTGAAGTTTTTTGTTTTTTCTTCGATAGAAGGAAGTGTTTGTGACTTTGCAAAAAAAGGAATACATAGAAAAATCAGCAATAGTTTTTTCATTATAATAATTTTTATAAAACTTAATTAAATAGTTTTTAAAATGATACGGTTTGTATACTGAATGGTAGTTTTGTTGCTCATTTACCTTTTGTATTTGTTGCAGCCAAATCTTAGTATTAATTTAACTTGATTTCTCCGATACATATTTTCGCTGCTAAATCGCAATGTAATGTTGTAGAGTCAAACAGCGTAATTTCAACAATATCTTTTTGGCTGATTAATAATTTAATTTCTGTACATCCTAAAATAACAGCTTCTGCACCTTTATCAGCTAAATTTTTAATTGCCCGAATCATAAATTCTTTTGATGCCGGCAAAAATTTATTTTTTGTCAATTCCTCAAATATGATTCGATTAATTTCCTTTTTATCGTCTTCATTCGGATTAATTATTTCAACACCAAATTCCTGATAAGCATTTGCAAAAAATTTATCGTTCATCACAGCATAAGTTCCCAACATTCCGATTTTGGATTTACCATTTTTAATAATTTCTTTTGAAACAGTCTCAAAAATATCAATAAAAGGAATTGAAATTACCGCTTTAATTTTATCCCGAACTTTATGCAATGTATTTGTAGCAAGAAACAAACAATCAGCTCCTGCGGCTTCTATACGCTTTGCTTTTTCAATTAAATATTCACCTGCTTCTTCCCAATTTTCAGTACGTACAAATCGTTCAATATTACCAAAATTTACGCTGACAATAACCATTTCAGCAATGTTAAGTCCGCCTAAAGTTTCCCTTACTTTGTTATTTACCAGATTATAATATTCACCTGTTGCAACTGAGCTCGTTCCACCTAAAATTCCAATTGTTTTTAAATCTGTTATACTCATTTTAAATTATTTTGTTATTTAGGTTTTGATAAAAATTACTTTATAACGATAGCAATTAGATTTAGTGCAGCTACAGGTGTTTACAAACTAAATTACTGGATTTTTGTAAATGAATGCTGAAGTTGTTTTACAATGAAGATTATGTTAGATATCTGTAACAACACATTTATTTATAATAGGATTTGTTGAAGGCCTGAATGATCGAACTTTCAAACACGCAAATTTTTAATTGTATACGTACCTCGCAGTAGAAAGCCCGCTATTTTTATAAATTACAATTAGGGCGAGAAGAAATATTAGTTTGTGTTTATGATGTTTACCGAACGTATGAACCGGCGTTCATATCAATGGATGTTCCGGTCGCATGGTCGGCCAAACCACTACAAAGTAAAGTCACCATGGGTGCAATATCTTCTGGAGTCGTAAGTTCATTGAGGGCAATATCATTCAACGCAAAGTCCTCACCGTATTCTTCCAAAATTGCATTTGCCATATCTGTTCTTGTAAAACCTGGAGCTATTAAAAATGCTTTAATTCCCTGTTTTCCGTAATGTCGGGCTATTGATCTGGTGAGGCTTACGATCGCCCCTTTGCTTGCAGCATAGGCAATATAGTCTGTTGTATCACCACGAAAAGCTGCACGGGAAGAGATGTTTACAACTCTACCATTCTGCAGGGTTTTAGCATGTTCTACAAATTCTTTACATAAAATTCCTACCGCCCTTGTATTTACTGCAAAAGTTTGTTCCCAAATTTTTAACCATTCATTTGTTGGCAACGAATCGGCTGCACTTGGCGAAATTCCCGCATTGTTTACCAGTGCCGATATCGGACCATACTTTTTAACAAGGCTGGGAATAAAGCCGCTCACCGCGTCAGCGTCCGATAGATTACATGCCGCTGTATAACTTATATTTTCAAGTTCATTATTCAATTTATCGGCTTCCAACTTATTGGTATTATAGTGGATGATTACTTCAGCACCTGATTGGGAAAGTTGCTTTGCAATCGCTCTTCCAATTCCACGGGAAGCACCCGTAACCAATATTCTTTGATTTTTGAGAGATATATTCATTGGTTAAAAGTAACGGGAAATTATCTTTAAATAAAAAGTAAGTGGATGGAATAAATGAAACCTAGTGGGCAAACAGTATTTTAATAAACGCAGTTGTTAAGATACATTCAGATAAAGAAGCCCAGCAATACCAACATCTACATCAATGATTATAAATTATAGCAATGTAAAACTAGTTTTACTATAGATTTTATATATTCAAAAAATACCCATATTATTTTTTTACAGCCTACTCCAAATTTGTTATTATGTTTTCTACTTGGCTTTTGTTGGATACCAACAACGGTAAAAACACGCTTATCTTTAGTACATGCTTTATTATGTATTGGTATTTATTTCTTCCTTATTAGTTGATCTGATCCCCTTCATCGGCCCGCCCGCATGGTCTGTTATGGTATTTTTCCAGATTAAATTTCATTTAAATATTTGGCTTGTTTTGATTGTTGGAGTATTAGGTTCTGCAATTGGCAGATATCTGATGACTTTATATATATCAAGGCTAACCTCAAAAGTTATTAATGAAAAGAAAGATGATGAACTTAAATTTCTCGGTGAAAAACTGAGTGGTGAAAAATGGAAAATTCCTTTAATTGTTTTTATTTATACATTGATACCCATACCAACCACACCCTTGTTTACAGCAATAGCAATGGCAAAGATCAAAGCCAAGGTTGTTATCCCGCCTTTCTTTGTAGGCAAATTTATTAGTGATATGATAATGGTATATCTGGGGAAATATGCTGCAGAAAATACTATTGATATAATGCATGGGTTTATTTCTTGGAAAACATTTACAGGCTTGGTGCTCGGGCTTATTTTAATATGCGCTGTATTGTTCATTGATTGGTACACGCTTTTACAGAAAAAAAAAATAAAACTCAATTTCAGTATTTGGAAATAGTATTACTTCTTAGTCACTTCTTTTGAGCAAAATTACGAACCGTAAAAAAGTGAAAAACGTTTTATTATAAGATAGACGAGTCGGAAGATTAGACATTAGCTTTCACAAAGGGTATGTTTAATAAATACCCTTCGAAAGAAATTTTGTGGAGCATCTCCTACATAATCCTTTACTAAAGCTTCTCGCAAAAGAAAAATGTTATGCATGTATTTTATCAGAAGTATTGATTTTGCAAAAGATACACAGAGGAATATTTCATAAGATGGATTTTGAATGCCAGCGAATTGTTTTTCCAATAACTTATTATAATTAAAAAATCTTCATATGACTTCTGCTTCATAAAAATGATTGAACTGTTATTTTTATTATACATTACAACTGCCCCTAATAAAAAAAATAACCAAATGCTGTTTGATAAGAATTTTGTTGTTTTCTGAAAAATTAAAGCATTTTTTGCAGGGAAAATATCTGTTTTTCCATAGCTGTAATGCCCAAATACATCCAGAATAAAACTTGAATCTTTACTGAAATTTCTATAGCTGCTAAATAATACATTTTTATGTGCTATGATGAATTTTATACTGGGTGTGTCATATTTATTTAAGACAGCTGTATCAGGCTCAAGGGTAGGATCACGAAAATGCCATTTATTTCCATAAAAAATTTCGCATGCAAAATGGCCCACTTTATTATTTCCTAAAAAACCTACTTTACGCATTTTAAATCCTTTTCCTTTAAAGGTTTCCATCATAACTATGGCTTGTTGGCTACAGGCTGCATTTGGATGTTTCATGATATCATCCGGATCCACAATAGCAGCATAATCTCCACCGGTAATTTTAGAAATTACAACGCTTAAATAATTATCTGAAAAGGTATACCACGAGTAACCCCAATAGAATCTTTTTCTTATTACACTGCCGACAATATTAGTATATATTTTTTCCGATTGTTCAAGGGTATATTTTTCATTAGATATATAAAAAAGACTATCACAATACGCTTGAAGTTTTTTTATAGAGTTAAGATAACGCAGTGATGGGTCATACTCTTCCTTATGGTTATACAGCGGGATTTTATAGTCATACGCTATTAAGGGATTTTTATCATTTAAATAACGAAGGCCTATTGGAACCAGGGATAATAATGATAAAACAATAAGTAGATATGAAAATAGTTTTGGTTTCATATTCATTGGGATACAGACCAAACATATAGGCTTTGGTTTAATATCGAAATTTGATTTTCTTAATTAGTAATAATAAAATCGAAAAAATAATTTCTGTGGTTTAAAGAAAAGAAATTTTACTACTAATAATGTTTACATAATTTAACATTCATTAGCAGTTTTTAAAAAAATAAATGAAAAAAAATGCAACATCATTTAAAAAAAGAATAATAAACTGAGCAATTAAAAAAAATAAAATTTATTGAATTTTAGTATTTCTTCTAACCGTTGGTGTCGACACCAACCGTTAGAAAAACAACACTATACTAACCCATATTAACAACATACCCATCGAAAGAAATTTCGTGGAGAACCTGCTACATAACACTTCACTAAGGCTTCTCGCAAAAGAAAAACGTTAGCAGGTTTTTTTCAGAAGCAATTGATAGAGATATTACAAACTTTAATTATGGGAATAAAAGATTATATAATTAAAGAATTTGGAAAGAAATAAAAACCATCCCAGCCTGTTGGGCCACCCCTCCAAAGGAAGGGAATTGGTGCATTAAGGTTGAAAAAAGAAATACCGCCCCTAATAGGCGGGGTAGAAGCGGAAATACTTTTTTGTTGCCTATGAACAAAAAAGATTGCAATGTATAACCGGATACAAATGTTTGACTTTGCACAAATGTTCCTGCTCCTCATTTTGAAAATAATAAAATAAACAGCATTAAAAAACCCCTTTTCATTTTATAGAAAAGGGGCTACACAAACAGTGACACAAACACACACTTGCTGAAGCCACATGAGCTTCAAAGGAAGCGAGTTACTAGTCGGGTTTTTTACCGTCTAAAAAATTATTAATGGTATTTATATTTGCCTGATTTTTATCGTCGGAACTGACGGTGTAATTGCTGTAAAAGGTTTCTACATCTGCAATCTGGTTATGGATTTCCATATTACGACGGAGGTATGCCGGTACAGTTTCAAACTCATTGTTCGGATCGGCTGCGTTAATGTTGAAAGATAAATTTCTCAATTTTGCAATCCGCTCAGATGCCCGGCGCCTAAGCTCTTCTGTTTCGTCCTGCATTGCAGGCTCCTCAACAGAGTTGCTTATAAAAGGCTGTGTTTGAAACTTTGCCTGAGGATTATCCTCCGCCGTTTCTGGTTGTTCTTTTACTACCATGTGCATCTCAATAACAGGTTCGTCGATCTGTATTGCAGGTTGGACCGGCAGTGGTTTATCGATTGGAGTGGATTTTAAATTCTCCGGCTTCACCTCTGCATAAATTTGCGTTGGCTTTACCAGAAAGCCTCCCGACGAAAGTTGGCTTTTATTGCTAGCTTCTTTTTTTATTTGTTCTATTAATGGGTTTTCTTTTACAGCCTGTTTTGGTATTGGGGCTATAAATTCAGTTTCAAATTGTATTACCGGAATTTGATCAGATGATGAAGATATTTCAAAAAAAACAGGCAGCTCATTCGAATTGTCCACAGTAGTTATACTTGGTAGTTCTACGTTATTTTCCTGCATCATTGTGGGCATCATTGGGTCTGCAGGTTTTTCAAATTCAACTTTTTGCGCTTCTATTCTTGCGTCTTCAAACTGAAGCGTAGGTTGCGTTGCAGCTACTAATGGTGCAGGCTGCCTTGGCATTTCCAGCTCCATCACAACTTTTTCGTTTGAAGGTTTTGTTGTTTCGGTAACTACACTTTTTCTTGGAAAAGGGTCTTTGTGTTCAAACCCTGTTGCTATAAGTGTTATTCCTATTTGTGATCCAAGCGTACTGTCGTAACCAAGTCCTAAAATAACATCTGTATCTTCTCCGGCCTGCTCTAAAATGTAGTTTTGAATAATCTCCACTTCATCCATTGTAAACTCATGCTCGCCCTCGGCAGAATTGATATTGATAAGTATCCATTTTGCACCACGGATGTCGTTATCGTTTAATAATGGAGACGTTAATGCATTTTCAATTGCTGCGAAAGCTCTGTTTTCTCCTTCGGCAGTTGCACTTCCTAAAATGGCAACACCGCCATTGCTCATAACGGTACAAACATCTGCAAAATCGACATTAATTTGTCCGGTACTGTTTATAACATCAGTGATACATTTTGCGGCAGTTGCTAAAATATCATCAGCTTTATTAAAAGCTTCTTTCATTTTTAAATTACCAAACTGGTGACGCAGCTTATCGTTGCTTATAACCAGCAAAGTATCTACATGGTTTTTCAATAACATAATACCTTCTTCTGCCTGGGCTATTCTTTTTTTACCTTCGTATGCAAATGGTGTTGTTACAATACCAACGGTAAGAATTTTTAAATCTTTACAAATTTTAGCGATAATAGGTGCGCCACCCGTGCCTGTACCACCGCCCATACCTGCGGTAATGAAAGCCATTTTTGTATTTACTTCCAGTATTCTTTTTATTTCTTCCAGACTTTCTTCTGTTGCCTGCCTGCCTATCGCAGGATTGGCACCTGCACCCAAACCTTGTGTAAGGTGTGGACCAAGCTGTATTTTATTAGGCACATTACTAAGTGCAATTGCCTGCGCATCTGTATTGCAAATAATAAAATTTACACCTTCAATATTTTGAGCAAACATGTGGTTTACTGCATTACTGCCGCCGCCGCCTACGCCTATCACTTTTATGATAGAGGACTGATCTTTTGGCAAATCAAAATGTATCATGTTGTAATTTTTTTATGGTTAATATTTTATTAATCTGAATTACGAATTAATAGTTACGGTTGGTCAATAATTATCAAGTGCTCGTAATTTGTAATTGAAAATTCATAATTTTTTACAAAGCACTATCCTCTTCCTCTTTAAACATTTCAATTAAATTGGTTTTAAAGCTGTCCATAAAACCTTTAATTGTTTTTTTGCGTTTTACAATTTCAGGTTCTTTCTCTGCAAATAGTTCTTCCATTTCATTTTCTACAGGCGCTTCCTGCATAATGCCGGTACCAGAAACTTTTATAAAATTGGTATCGAACTTTCTGTTTTTATTTTCGTAATCGTTGTACCCTTTTAAAATTAAACCTATACAGGTACTGTACATTGGCTTGGATAATTCATCTATCTGAGAACCTGATAAATGCTCATTAGGAAAACCAATTCGTGCATTTAAACCTGTTACATATTCTGTAAGCTGTAATAAATGTTTTAGCTGAGAACCGCCACCCGTAAGAATAATCCCTCCATTGAGCATTTTATTATCTAAACCTACCTGCTTTAAATGAAAGGTTACAAAATCCATTATCTCACTCATACGAGCTTGGATAATATTGGCAAGATTTTTTACAGAAATTTCTTTTGCAGCCATACCCCGCAAACCAGGAATAGTTATATAAGCATTCGCTTTTGTTTCATCTGCCAGCGCACTACCGAACTGTATTTTCATTTGCTCCGCCTGAGTTTTTAAAACTCCAAGACCGGTTTTAATATCATGCGTAATGTTTTCGCCACCAAAAGGAATTACAGCAGTATGCTTTAAAATACCTTCGTAAAAAACTGCAAGGTCAGTGGTTCCGCCACCAATATCTACAATAGCTACACCTGCTTCAAGATCCTGATCGCACATAACTGCGGCTGCAGATGCAAGTGGTTGCAAAACTAAATCCTGTGTTTTTAAACCAGATTTTTCTACACTACGGTTGATATTCCTGATGGCATTTTTATCACCGGTAATGATGTGAAAATTTGCACCAACTTTTACACCACTATAACCGATTGGGTTTGGAATATTCTGAAAATTATCTACCGTAAACTCCTGAGGAATTACATCAATAATCTGATCTCCTGCCGGGATGTAAGTACGGTACTGATCAGCGATTAATTTATCAATTTCATCCTGGCGAATTTCATCGTCATTCTGCTGGCGTACAATATCTCCACGGGTTTGTAAACTCTTTATGTGGTGCCCTGCTATCCCTACATAAACTTCACTGATGGACAGACTTGGATTGGATGCATAACAGTTTTCCAAAGCAGTTTGAATAGCCTTAATAGTCTGGTCAATATTTAAAACCATACCATGCTGTACGCCATTGCTGTTGGCTCTGCCGAAGCCTAAAATCTCCAGCTTACCAAACTCATTTTTACGACCGGCAATTGCTGCAATTTTAGTTGTTCCAATGTCTAAGCCTACGATAACGGGTTGTTCCTGATTCATAGTTGTGTGTGTTTAATTTGTGTGTTTGTTGTTTGTGTGTGTTATTTTAAATGTTACGAGTTGTGAGTTAATGGTTGCGGGTTAAAAAACAATCTTCAACTTTCTAATTATAACTAATATTTTTCATCTTCCATTTTTGGCTTAAATCTTCCACCATAAGTCTTATGTCTTTTGTCTTGTACCTAACATCTTATGTCACATATTTAATAATCATAATCGTTATTTACTTTTTGCTTTGGCTGTACCACTACTTTTTTTATTAAAGGTTTTGGATGCATTACAACAGTTGGTTTTTTTATTATCACCGGTAATGCTAAAGGCTTTTTTATTGGTTTTGTAATTGTATTATTTGTAATAATAGCTGGTTTGTTTACTGGTATTTTGACAGATTTATTTACAATAACTGCAGGTTTTAACAAATTTGGAGTCTCTATTTTAGCACTTAGTGTTTTTAAAATTAAAGGAGGCATGACTATTAATGCCGGTGAAACAAAATCTTTTGAAACCCCTTCTTCCCGCTCCAAAGATTGTTGAACAAGCGAACTGTCTGCATCACTTTTATCTGTTTCCGGCAAAAATATTTGGTTTGAATCTGCAGATCTTCTGGCAGCGTCTTCTGCAATAAATTTAATCAGCTGCATGGTTCTTAAAGAATCTGCAATAACATCTGCTTTCCCCCTTATACTTGCAACTATCTGATTTTTATATTGAAGATTAACTGTACTGTACCTGTTCCAGCCGGACTGTGTAATTACATCCCTGTAAAATGTTTTCAGCTTATCAAATTTGCTGTTAATTTCTGATGCATCACCAAAAATAATACGTTGTTTCCCAAGTTTAGGTATGAGCTCAAATGATCGGTTTATATTAATATCTACCTGATCTATCATTGCCATCAAAAATGTATCTGAAAGTATTTTAAGGCTCATATTTTTTATACTGCACAATAAAGAACTGTCATTCTTAGCCAATATTTTCGCATCGCTTGTAAAGCCTGTAAACACCGGTAATCTTGCAGAAAATTTATCACTCAAAGGCAATATCATACAACTGCTGTCAATATAAAATGTATTGCCCGTTGTGGTAAACAATCTTGCAATTGGCTCTCTTTCCTCAACAGAAACTTTTAAAAAATTATTGTTATCAAAATACAATTCTGCATTTTTAACCCATAGATCTTTTTCCAGCGCTTTTTCTATACGACCCAAATCAATTGACCCAAGTGATTTTTTTTGCGTGCTGTCGCCACCAAAGTTTTTAATGATGTTGTAGACATCTGTTTTATCAATAAAAAAATTATTGCTTACGCCTGAAATATTAATTTCAACACCCTTGCAAACCTTAGTTTCCTTACTGTGCACAGCAGATACGAGCAAGGCAACGCAAGCTGAGCCCACAAGCAACCAAGTTAAGTTGGTAAAGAATTTGATAATATTTTGTTTTCTGATCTTCATTAATTTTCTATAATTCTTTTTATAGGTTGCACCAAAGCATCAATATCTCCTGCTCCGGCGGTAATCAACATTTCCTGCTTATTATTTTTAAGCCACTCCAAAACTTCCGTACTCCCTTTTATGCTTTTATTTTTATTCAACATTTTATTTAAAATCACTTCACTCGTCACTCCTTCAATGGGCAACTCCCTTGCAGGATATATAGGCAATAAAATAGCTTCATTAGCCATGCTTAAGACTTCGGCAAAACCATCTGCCAGGTCTTGTGTTCTACTAAATAAATGTGGCTGAAAAATAACCGTACATTTTTTTTGCGGAAACAGTTCTTTTGCACCGGTAATTAATGCCCTTAATTCTTCCGGATGATGTGCGTAGTCATCTATAAAAATCAGTTCAGGTGTTTTTATTATGTATTCAAACCTTCTTTTTACACCTGCAAATGATGCTACTGCTGACTTTATTTTTTCATCATCTATCTTTAAATATTTAGCTATAGCAATTGCTGCAATTACATTTTCGATATTGTGCAAGCCGCCCATATTAAGCACAACATCTTTTAAAGTCCAAAAATTATTTACAATATCAAATTCATAAGTTCCGTTTTTTATCTGCAAATTTTCTACATGAATATTTGCAGCTTTATCATTAAAACTATACGTGCAGGTATCATTTATTTTAAAATCGCCACCACGTTTTAATCTATGTTTTATAATTAAACAACCATTGCTTTTTATTTTGGTTGAGAATTCAATAAAAGCATCTTCCATATTTTCTGCAGTTCCATAAATATCTAAATGGTCAGCATCCATAGCTGTAATAATGGCAACATCCGGTTGAAGTTTTAAAAAACTTCTATCATATTCATCAGCTTCTACTACCGAAACCTGGTTTTCACTTTGCCAGAAATTAGTATCATAATTAGCGGCAATTCCACCTAAATATGCGTTACACCCAAAACCACTATCTTTTAAAATATGTGCAATCATTGCGCTGGTGGTGGTTTTACCATGCGTACCTGCAACACAAATATTAAAAGTATCTTTTGTAAGCAAACCCAAAACATCACTGCGTTTTAAGAGCGTGTAATTATTCTCTTTAAAATAATTTAGTTCTTTATGGCTTGATGGAATTGCAGGTGTATAAACCACCACATCTGCATTTTTATCCAACAGATTTACATCATCTTCGTAGTGAATTTCAATTCCTTCTTCAACCAGTTTTTTTGTAAGCGCTGTTTCTGTTTTATCATACCCACTAACTTTTACGCTACGCATATTAAAACACCTGGCCAATGCACTCATACCAATGCCTCCTATGCCGGCAAAATATATTGATGATATTTTGTTGATGTTTGTCATGCTCTGTTTATAGCCTTTAAGATTTGTAATGCAATTATTTCATCTGCATTGTTTACTGCAAGTGCACCAATATTTTCTGTCATCATTTTCTGTGCTGTTTCATCGGCACATAACTTTAAAAGTGCAGGAATTAACTCATTCATTACATCTGAATCTTTTATCATCATTGCAGCATCTTTATTTACAAGTGCTTTTGCATTTGCTGTCTGGTGATCTTCTGCAGCAAATGGATAAGGAACAAAAATTACCGGCTTTTTTACCAGACAAAGTTCTGCAACTGCCATTGCTCCACTCCTACTTATTACAACATCTGCGGCTGCATAAGCATATTCCATTTGTGTTATAAAATCTTTCATATAAATGCCTTCAACATCTTTTACTGTAGCCGTAGCTTTTTCAAAATATGGCTTACCGGTTTGCCAGATCAGCTGGAGATTATTTAATGCAAACGAAGCAATGTTTTTATCTATTGTTTTATTTATAGATTTTGCGCCAAGGCTTCCGCCAACAACCAAAACAGTTTTTTTAAGTTGATCTAATCCAAAATAATTGACAGCCAGTTCTTTTGTAACTGAGTTGTGGCTTATGGCTCGGCGAACAGGGTTACCGGTTAATATAATTTTTTCTTCTGCAAAAAACTGCTGCATAGAATCTGATGCCGTAAATATTTTCACCGCTTTTTTACCTAACATGATATTACTCTTGCCTGCAAACGAATTGCTTTCATGTATAAACGTTGGAATATTTTTGCTCTGCGCATACCTTAAAACCGGATAGCTGGAATATCCGCCAACCCCAATAACAATATCCGGTTTAAACTGCTTAAATATTGTAGAAACCTGTAAAAAACTTTTAATAATTTTAAACGATAACCCAATATTTTTTATCAAAGAATTTCTGTTAAAACCTGCTATATTCAATCCTTTAATTTCATAACCTGCCTGTGGTACTTTTTCCATTTCCATTTTTCCTTTTGCACCTACAAATAAAAACGCTGCATGTGGCTTTATTTTTTTTATAGCATTTGCAATGGCTATTGCCGGAAAAATATGCCCCCCCGTTCCTCCACCCGCTATAACAATGCGCAAGGATCCAGTGTCTGCATTTTTCTGTTCAGAAACAATTTCATTCACTATGTTTTTTATATCATTCATTTTACACAACTACGGCTTCTTTTTCTGCTGAAATAATTTTTGCATTTTGTGCTGCAATTTTACCTTCCTGCTGTTCTACATTTCGGGCAACACTTAAAATAATACCAATGGATAAACAGGTAAACAAAAAACTGCTACCGCCCATGCTTACCAATGGCAGCGTTACGCCGGTGTTTGGAAATAGATTTACATTGACACCCATATTTGCAATTGCCTGTATAACCAATGTAAAACTTAATGCCAATGCCAGAAAAGCACCAAACGCATATGGGCATCTTCTATAAATTCTAATACACCTAAATAAAAACAACAAGTAAATAAAACAGATTACCGTTGCACCAAAAATGCCATACTCTTCTATAATAATTGCATAAATAAAATCACTATAACTATGTGGCAAAAAATTTCTTTGTTCACTATTACCAGGACCTCGACCCAACCAGCCCCCTTTTGCAATGGCTATTTTTGCCTGGTTTATCTGATACAGTTTTTCATTATTATCTTCTTTTTTACTATAAACAAAAGTCTGTATACGCCCTATCCATGTCGGTATACGGCCTGCAGATAATATTGCAGGTAATTTTTTTATTTCTCCAAGCTTTGTATCATAATTAGATACAGCAATAGAAATGAGCAGCACAACTGGAATCATTGCAACACCAAGAGTAATTAAAATATGTTTTGTACTTACCCTGCCTATAAACATCAATAAAAAGCTGGTACCTGCAATTAATATTGCAGTTGATAAATTAGCGGGGGCAATTAAAACGCATATTACTCCAACCGGAATAATGATTGGCAGAAATCCTTTTTTAAAATCTTTTATTACATTTTGTTTCCTACTTAACTGTCTGCTCATGTACATAAACAAAGCAAGTTTTGCAAGATCCGATGTTTGAAAAGTCATGTTTATCACCGGCAACTTTATCCATCTGCTACCTGAGTTTAATTCAACACCAAATAAAAGTGTGTACAGTAAAAGCGGTATCGAAATCAAAAACAACACCAATGCAACTCTAGAATAAATGGTATAATTTATTCTGTGTGCAAAATAAATAACCAGTAGACCAAGTATTATAAAAGCAAACTGCTTAAACAGATAACTTTCTGTACTCTTACTCATTCTGTATGCAAGCGAGCCTGTACTGCTGTAAACCAGCAATAAACTGGCAAGCGTAAGAATAATAACAATCGCCCAGATAACACGGTCGCCCTTTGTTTTTTTCACAAGGTTACCGCCCATATTTGCAAGATCAGGCTTAAAAAAATGTCTTATGTTATTTGCTTCGAGCATTGTTATTTTTAATAATTTATTTTTTATTTACCGTCCAAAAGTGCTGTGATTTAGCTTCATTGGCGTCGCACATTTCGTCGGAATCTCTTTTATCATCTTTTATCAAATTAATATTTTCTCTTCCACTATATAACTTTTTAATTTATTTTTTTCAATTATTTTATTATGGTAACCTTATCGAACCCGATGCCTAAATCAACCCATTTTCGACAAGCTCTGGCTGACATTTCAATTAGATAGAATTTTTTTTATTTTCTAAAGATTCCATCAAATTATTTTACTTAATTCAATAAACATATTCTCAGAGCCGCTTCCTCAAAAGGAATTTAAGGAGCTACAAATCCTTCACAGCTTCTTTAAACTGAACTCCTCTGTCTTCATAATTTTTAAACAAATCAAAACTTGCACATGCCGGACTTAATAAAACCACATCGCCTTTTTGCGCAAAATGAAAAGCTGACTGTACCGCATCTTTAGCATTATCTGTATTCACCATCAGTGAAACAATATCTCCAAACGCCTCATGTATTTTTCTGTTTTCTGCTCCCATGCAAACAATTGCTTTTACTTTTTCTTTTACCAATTCTTTCATGGCAGTGTAATCATTTCCTTTATCTACACCACCAAGTATAAGTATTACGGGCTTCGTCATTGTTTCAAGCGCATACCATGTACTGTTTACATTTGTAGCTTTACTGTCGTTAATAAATTCAACACCTCTTATTGTAGCAACAGGCTCCATGCGGTGTTCAAGGCTTTCAAATGTCTGCAAAGCCTCTCTTATTTTTTCTTTTCTTATACCGATTGATGTACCGGCCATGCTTGCTGCCATGTTGTTATATTGATTATGTTTTCCTTTGATAGCAAAATCAGAAACATTCATTTGCATTTCTTCTCCTTTCCATTTTAGATGCATTTCTGCGTTTGTCAGGTATGCTCCTTCCGGTAATTCTTTGCTCATAGTTATTGGTGCTTTAATTGATCTAATGATATAGTTTTTTAAATTCTTTATGGTTGTTTCATCATCCAGATTATAAATAAAAACATCATCCTCCGCTTGATTTTCAACTATTCTAAATTTGCTTTTTATATAATTATCTACATTGTATTCGTATCTGTCTAAATGATCTGCGGTGATATTTGTTATTACTGCTACATCAGGTTTAAATGTTTTTATATCATCTAACTGAAAAGAACTTACTTCCACCACATATATTTTTTTAGGATCTTCAGCAATCTGCCTTGCAAATGAAAAACCTATGTTACCAACCATTGCACAATCTTCTCCCGCTTCTTTACATAAATGATAGGTTAAAGCTGTAGTGGTTGTTTTACCGTTACTCCCAGTAATAGCAATAATTATACTGTCGCCTTTGTATCTAAATGCAAATTCTATTTCACTAATAATTTCAATTTCTGCAGCACGAATTTTTTTTACCAATTCATTCTTCTCAGGTATGCCCGGACTCTTCATTATTAATGTTGCATTTAAAATTTTTTCTTCTGTGTGAAAACCTTCTTCAAATGCAATTCCGTTGTTTAAAAGATCTGCTTTATAATTTACTTTTATTATTCCTCCGTCGCTTACAAACACTTCAAACCCTTGCTGTTTGGCCAACAGAGCGGTTCCTATTCCACTCTCGCCACCACCTAGTATAACAATTCTATTTTTCAGTTTTTAAAATTTATCTGAGTTTTAATGTTACAATTGCAATTGCCACACACAAAATGGTAAGTATCCAAAATCTTACGGCAATCTTACTTTCGTGGTAGCCTAGTTTTTGATAATGATGATGCAATGGACTCATTAAAAAAACTCTTTTACCTTCTCCATATTTTCGCTTGGTGTATTTAAAATAACTTACCTGTATCATCACACTGGATAGCTCTACAAAAAATGCCAGACAAAATATTGGGATTAATAATTCTTTTCTAACAATGATGGCAAGCGCTGCAATTATACCTCCTAACGCCAAGCTGCCCGTATCGCCCATAAAAACCTGTGCTGGATAAGAGTTGTACCATAAAAAACCAACACATGCCCCTACAAATGCTGCAATAAAAATGGAGAGCTCACCAAGGTTTGGTATGTACATAATGTTGAGATATTCTGCAAATTTTATATTGCCACTTACATAGGCAAATATGCCAAGGCAAATTCCTATAATTGCGCTTATACCGGTTGCCAGACCATCTAACCCATCAGTAATATTTGCCGCATTTGAAACTGCTGTAACAATAAAAATAACAATAGCTATGTATACGATATAGGTGTAATCTTCCAAACTTTTTGGTAACAGTTTGGCATAGTTAAACTCATGGTTTTTTACAAATGGAATTGTTGTAATAGGTGTTTTTACCGTCACAAAACGATGTTGTCTACCTTCAATGATCACTGTATCTTCCAATAATTTTTTTTCTCCTCTTTGCAATTCTACAGCATTATCAGATTTTATAAGTTCTCTTTTTACTGTTACACTTGGGCTGAAATAAAGAGTAACACCTATAATGATTCCTATTACTACCTGACCAAATATTTTAAACCTTCCTGCAAGGCCATCACTGTCACTTTTTTTATAATCATCTCCTTTTAATTTAGCCAAACGCTTGCTTCGTATCTTTAAATAATCATCTATAAACCCAATAACACCAAGCCATACAGTACACAACAGCATTAAGCGTACATAAACTTTATCAAGATTTGCCAATAATAAAGTGGGAACTAAAATGGCCAGAATAATAATCAACCCGCCCATTGTTGGTGTTCCTTTTTTTTGCTGTTCACCTGCAAGACCCAAGTCACGAACGGTTTCTCCCAATTGTTTTGTTTGTAAAAAACGAATCAATTTTTTACCATAAACTGTTGTAATGATCAACGATAAAATCAACGCCATCATCACCCGAAAACTAATGAACTGAAAAAGTCCACTACCGGGAAATGTTGATTTTGTCCAGTGATGCGTTATCCAATCAAATAAGTGATACAACATAGTTAAAGTAATGTGCTGATTTGCTAATTTGCTAATCTGCTAATTTTATAAATTCAAAACCTATATTCTATTTAATAATATCTGAACACTTTTGCACTTTAGCTTATTGGCTAATTATCGAATTAACTATTTTCCCAACAGATCAAACATTTCCCCTAGCACCTTCTTGTCATCGAATTCATATTTTACGCCCTCTATCTCCTGATATTTCTCATGACCCTTGCCTGCTACCAAAACAATATCCTCTTTGTTGCTTAAACTCACCGCAGTTTTTATCGCTTCTCTTCTGTCTGTTATTGTAATATATTTTCTTCTTGCCACTACATTTATTCCGACCTCCATTTCTTTTAAAATATCTTCAGCTTTCTCATTCCGAGGATTATCGGATGTAAGAATAACTTTATCACTATGCTCACATGCAACCTCTGCCATTAAAGGACGCTTTGCCTTATCTCTGTTGCCGCCACAACCAACAACCGTTATTATTTTTTCATGACCATGCCTTAATTTTTTGATGGTTGCAAGTACATTTAACAAGGCATCCGGAGTGTGAGCATAATCTACAATTCCGATTATATTTTCAACCTTGCTCACTTCATAATCAAATCTGCCTTCTGCCCCATCAATATTACTAAGCCCAAGCAGAACTTCTTCTTTTTGTATACCAAGCAAAGTTGCTACAGCATATACTGCAAGCAGGTTGTATGCGTTAAACTCACCAATCATTTTAAAATGAACTTCTTTTTCATCTACAATCATGTGCAGACCGCTTAACCTGTTCTCTAAAATTTTTGCTTTAAAGTCTGCAACAGTTCTTAAACTATAATAGTATTTTTTTGCAGCAGTATTTTGCAACATTATTGCACCCCGTTTATCATCAGCATTTGAAATTACAAATGCGGTTGATGGCAAATTATCAAACCATGATTTTTTAACACGAATGTATTCTTCAAATGTTTTGTGGTAATCTAAATGATCGTGTGTAATGTTTGTAAAAACGGCACCTTTAAAAATTATTCCTGCAATCCGCTGTTGTTCTATTGCATGGCTGCTACACTCCATAAAAACATATTCACAACCTGCATACTTCATTTGTTGCAGCAAAGCATTCAGGCTAATTGCATCCGGCGTTGTATGTGTGGATGGAATAATTGTTCCATCTATTTTATTTTCTACTGTGCTGATAAGTCCACATCTGCAACCAAGTTTTTCAAATAGATTGTACAAAATGGTGGCTACAGTTGTTTTTCCGTTTGTGCCAGTTACACCAATAATTTTTAATTCTACCGAAGGTTCACCATAGAAATTGTGAGCCATAAAACCCACTGCTGAAGCACTGTCAGCAACTTCTATGTAAGTAATACCTGCCAAAATATTTATTGGCAATTGCTGCGCTACAATAGCAACAGCACCATTTTTTATTGCAGCATCTATGTAGTTATGTCCATTTGTTGTTACGCCCTTTACCGCAATAAAACAACCGCCATTTGTAACAGCACGAGAATCTATATGTAAAGATTTAATCTCAACATCAGTACTGCCGATTACTGCTTTAAGTTTTACTTTATATAGTAGGTCTTTCAACATTAATTTAAAAACAGTGTTATTTTTTGGCCTTTATTAAAATTTGTTCCTGCGATAATGCTTTGGCTGATTACTTTTCCTTTTCCCTGCAATGCTATTTTTAATCCTTTATTTTCTAAGACATACACAGCATCTTTTAAACCCATACCTGCAACATCCGGTATCGTATTGTCTGTTGAATAACCAACGATTGAATTGTTTAATATTGCGGTGTTTTGCGCAAGTTTTATATTTCTCCAGTTGCCATTTTGTGAGGAATCAAAAAATGGAATTGCCATATAACCAAGTATAGAACGCATGTCATTTTTTAAGCCCATTGCATTATTTGAAAGGGAATCTTTTAGCAATGCAGTATTGTATGTTGCAGTAGTTAAATAACGGGCATAAAGCTTATCACTGATTTCTTTAAAAACTACCCCCGATACCGCAGCACCATAAACCAGTTTAGATTCAATGCTGTTTTGTATAACCACTGCCATTGTATATTTAGGGGCATATGCAGGAAAATAACCAATGAAAGATGCCTGATAAATTTTTGATCCTTTGTTGTATCCTTTGTTATCTAATGCTGTAACAGCTGTTCCTGTTTTTCCTGCAATTTTATATGTGCTGTCCTTTATAGCTCTTGCAGTTCCATGTGCACTTTCAACTACCTCAAGCATGGCTTCTTTTAACATGGCAACTGTTTCAGGGCTACATACCTGTGGGTCTAATACCTGCGGTGCAATTTTTTTGATTGAAACCCCATAATCTTTTATTTCACTCACCAAATAAGGTCTCATTAATTTACCATTGTTAGCTACTGCATTATAAAGTGTAAGCATGTGCAGAGGTGTAACAAGTTCTTCATAACCATGTGCCATGTAGGGAATTGTAGTAGCACCCCATTTTTTTACTTTTTTTATTAATGGAAAACCTGAAGAGGCAACGATATCAACACCTGTGTAAGTATCTAATCTCATTTTATGTAAATGATCGTAAAACTTTTGCGGCTGACTTTGATAATATTGAAAGGCAAGTTTGGCAAATGCTACATTACTGCTTGCAGCAAATGCTTCCTTTACAGTTGTCTCATGCGTGCCCATGTGAGAATCTTTTATTCGTAAACCGAAGAAAGATTTCGATCCTCCTTCACAATCTACAATTGTATTTAAGTCTACATATTTATCTTCCAGCAAACTCATTAAAGTGGCAAGTTTGAACACTGAACCCGGCTCTGTTGTTTTGCCTATGCCATAATTAAAATCTTCAATGTAAGTACCGTTTGGTTGTTTACCTAAATTTGCTATAGCCTTAATTTTGCCTGTTGCAGTTTCCATTACAATGGCAGTACCATGCACAGAATTGTTGCCAACCAGCATTTTCATCAGGGCATTTTCTGCTACATCCTGTATATATGTATCAAGCGTAGTTACAATGTCTTTTCCATTTACAGGATCAAGTTCGGAGCCCTCGACCGGCATATAAGCGCCGGCTGAATACCGCATCAAACGCTGTCCTGTTGTACCTCTCAACAAACTGTCATACGTTAATTCAAGACCAACATTTTTTGCAAGATTTTGTCTTGAAAGACCGATGGTTCTGTTTGCAAGTAGGATGTATGGATTAATTCTTTTGTCCTTTGTATCAATGATAAAACCACTTTTATTTCTACCCAATCTTACCAAAGGAAAGTCCCTCAGCAAAAGATATTGATCAAAAGTCATTTTCTTTTTGAGAATAAAATACCGGTCTTTTTCCTCATATGCCTGTAGCAATTGGTTTTTATAATCTTCAGCACTTTTATCTGCAAAAAGTTTAGAGAGACAAAAGCTTAAAGAATCAACATGATCTCTAAACCGTTTCCCTTGTTTTTCCCTTAATCCATCTGCAGCAAAATCTACATAAATATCAAATACGGGTACTGATGTGCTAAGCATATTTCCATCTTCACTGTAGATTGTTCCTCTTTCTGCAATAATTGGCTGCGATTTAATATGAAGACTGTCGCTCATACCAATCCAATACTTACCTTGTACAGTTTGAATATAAATTGCTCTCCCCAAGACAAATACACAAAGTAAAACCATGCATAAAAAGCACAGATAAACTCTCCATAATATGTCTTTTTTTACATCCATTTTGATAATTATTTTTTAATGGTATCAGTCATTTTTTTAGCTACAGTTTCCTCAAGCAACATGGGCGGCAATTTTGATTCTTTAAGACCCAGTGGCTCTACTGCTTTAATAAGTTCGCTAGCTTTGCTCCTAAATATTAAATCACTCTTCACTGTTTTATATTCGTACTCTAATTCCTTAATATTTTTTTCAGTAACAGCAATTTTTCTAATGAGTTTGTCTGCATGGTGACCATTGTATATATAAATAATTGCAAGCACGGCAAGAAAAAGAAAGAAGGGAATATTTTTAACTATTCTATTGTAGTTAAAAAACTGTTTCCATTCAGCTTTAGGTACTTTGGTTTCTTTATTTTTTTTTTCGATCGCCATTTACTTTTTTTGTGCAACTCTCAATTTTGCACTTCTGCTTCTTGTGTTATTTTTTTGTTCGGTTGAAGTTGCAGTTATTGGTTTTTTAGTAATAATTGTAAAAGGGTTTTCCGCTCTTGTTCCATACACATTATCTGCTTCATGTTCTTCTATTGATCCGTTTTTAAAAAAGTTTTTTACGATTCTGTCTTCAAGGGAATGAAAGCTGATCACTGCTACTCTTCCATCTTTATTTAAAACTACTTTTGTCTGCTCAAGCATTTCTTCCAATACTTTCATCTCAGCATTTACTTCTATCCTTAATGCCTGAAAAACCTGTGCTAAATATTTATTTGGATTCCCTTTTACTACTGATGAAATGCTTTGCTTAAAAGTATTAATAGTTGTAAAAGGTTTTATCAATCTTTGTTCTACAATTATTTTTGCCAGCGTTTTTGCATTGGTAACCTCTCCGTATCTTTCAAACATTTTATGCAACTGCAATTCTGTAAAACTGTTTAATACAGTAGCGGCAGTTGTCGTTTGACGGTTATCCATCCGCATATCCATTGCTGCATCAAACCTCGTACTAAAGCCACGTTCAGCAGTATCAAACTGGTGACTTGAAACGCCCAAATCAGCCAAAACCCCATCTACCTTTTCAAATTTGTACAGCCTTAAAAATCTTTTCAGGTATCTAAAATTTTGAGGCACAAAAATTACACGATCATCTTCGGGTACATTTCTTTTTGCATCTTCATCCTGGTCAAAAACAATCAGTTTTCCTTTAGGCCCCAAATATTTTAATAACTCTGTGCTGTGTCCACCACCACCAAAGGTGCAATCCACATACACGCCATCTTCTTTTATATTTAATGCATCTATTGCTTCTTTTAGTAAAACCGGTGCGTGATAAGTAGGTAATTCGGAATTTGTAATTTGGTCGACCATCATAATAATTCTTTTGCTTTCTTTAAAATCGAAAATGGTTAATTCGAGTTCCTAATCCCATATTACAAATCACTAATTCCATCTTTTCCATTCATTACTTCATTGGCAATTGCACTAAAACTTTCATCCGTCATATTTTCAAAAAACTGATCATACATTTTTTTATCCCATATCTCAATTTTATTAATTGCAGATACGAGTACGATATCCTTATCAAGCGAAGCGTATTCTTTTAAATTTTTTGGGAGTAACAAACGGCCTGCACTGTCTAATTCAACAGGCGAAGCGCCGTTTAAAAAATAGCGGCGAAACGATCTTACTTTAGGGTCAAAATCATTCAACTTACTTATGTTTGCAAAAATTGGTTTCCAGCTTTGTATTGGATATAGAGTGAGGCACTTTTCAAATCCTCTGTTAAGAACGAATTCAATTCCATCATCTTTTGGCAACTGCTTTTTAAAAGCTGCCGGAAAAAGGAAACGTCCTTTTGTATCGATGGTGGATTCATATTCGCCTAAAAAGCTGATCATTGTTTAAGAGGGAATAGTTATTTGTAACTATCTAACACAAAATAACACTTTTTCCCACTTTCGAACACTATTTGTATAAAACATTTTTTTCCACAAGGGTTATAGTGCCTGCAGTTATGCATTACAGCTGATTTTATGACTATAAACTGTGATAAAGATGTGAATTGATGTGGATATACTGTTGATAGCTAAATTATGTAGTTATTTAGCTAACGGAAATGATATGGTAAATGCACTTCCTTTCCCTAATGTACTTTCGGCTTTTATACTGCCTTTATGCGCTTCCACCATAGATTTTACATAACTAAGCCCTAGCCCGAAGCCTTTTACATTGTGCACATTACCGGTATGTGCTCTATAAAATTTTTCAAATATTCTAGAGAGTGTTTCTTTGGTCATTCCTATTCCGTTGTCTTCAATTTTTATGCGTAAAAGATTGCCGACGTTACTTGTGGTTAATTTTATGAGCGGAATTTCCTTCGAATATTTAAGGGCATTATCAAGCAAATTATTTACAAAATTTGTAAAATGTACTTCATCTGCCATTACCAAATCTTTGGCTGCATTAAAATTAATTTCCAGTTTGCCGCCACGTTCATTTACAGGAAGTGAAATATTATTAACCGCAATTTTTACAAGATCGTTTGCAGATAGTTTTTTTAAGTTTAACTGCACTTCCTGTTTATCGAGCAAAGCTGCCTGCAGTATGGTTTCAACCTGCATATTCATTCTTTTATTTTCCTCTTTTATAACACCGGTAAAATAAGCCGTTTTTTCTTTATCTGCAACCACTTTTTCATTTTTAAGTGCATCTACAGCAAGAGAAATTGTAGCTAACGGTGTTTTAAATTCATGGGTCATGTTGTTAATAAAATCAGATTTTATTTCACCCAGTTTCTTTTGTATTAATAAAGTTCGAAGCGTTAAAAAGAATGCCGCAATAATAATTAATGTAAATACAATAGAGCCGACAATAAACCAAATAAGCTCTTTTAATACAATGGTATTTTGATGAGGAACAATAATTATTAATCCTTCCCGTGGTACAAGATTTTCGAGGTTACTGCCGCTTTCAGGTACAAGAGGAATTAACTGCATAACGTTATTGAGAGAATCCTGAAAAACTTTCATAAAATTGTCGGTATCAATTTGGTCACCTGTAATCTGGTCATCAGTAACAGCAAATTCAAAACTTACACCTTTCAAATCATATGAAGCCAATGATTCTTTTACGATGGTATAAATTTCTTCTTTGTTAAACCGCTGCATTACAGAATGCTTTCTAAAATCAAATTGCAATCTGTCAGGAGTTATTAAAAGATCATTTTTTTTTGGGTAAATAAAAGCAAGCTTTTCGTTCGTAAGCCTGGATGCTGCCAGACCGGCTGCTTTCGTAACATTGTCTTTAAGCCTTTGCTCCCGGTAATTTTTTACACTTTTTAACCATAGCACCTGAAAAAAAATAAGTCCAAGTAAACTAATTGTAATAAGTATAGTTATAATGGGGAAAGTTTTCTTCATGAAATGTTTTTGGTGGAACTCTATACTGAAACGATTACAAATGTAGGATTAAACACTTTTTTTTGTAATAATAGTTTATTATAAAAATTATTTTAATATTTTAAAGATTTTATTTTTAAATCCTAACAGATTTTAAGCATTGTATTTACGTAAATTTCTTTACTTTCAATTATCATGATTAGCCCAAACAACGGTATATTATTAATTGCTGAACCTTTTTTAAAAGACCATTCATTTGCAAGAAGCGTTGTATTAATTTGTAAACACAACGAAGAAGAAGGTACGTTTGGCTTTGCAATACATAGAAAATTACATACTACTTTAGACAAGATAATTGAAGACATGGATGGCTTTAAAATTCCTGTATATCACGGCGGGCCGGTGCAAACAGACACCTTACATTATATACACCAATATCCTGAACTGTTTTTAGATGCTGTTGAAATTACGGAGGCTGTTTATTGGGGTGGAGATTTTGCATTGCTAAAAAAATATATAAAAGACGGTACGGTAGATATAAATAAGATAAAATTCTTTTTAGGTTACAGTGGCTGGAGTGCCGGACAATTAGAAGATGAAATGAAAGTGCACAGCTGGATTACGCTGCAGAGCACAAAACAACTTATTTTTAATACAGCTCCACAAGACATCTGGCAATTAAGTTTAACCGCATTGGGTGGCAAATATGAAATGATAATACATTATCCAACAGATCCTCAATTAAATTAAGGCGAGCAAAATCACTGCAGATAAAAACTTTCTAAATCTCCACGAAAGATAAACTTTTAAGACTCCAATAATTTATAGTATTTTCCACTTACCAAAACACAACTAAATCCAATAAAAAATTTGATTTACAAAATTCTTTACTTTCCTGCTAAGCTTGTGCTGTTTATTTGGTGCAGGTATTTGGTTATAAAAAATAAAGAAATATTAAATGCTGATGGGCCTTTGCTTATTGCAGCAAATCATCCGAATTCTTTTTTAGATGCAATTTTACTTTGTTCTCTTTTTAAACAACCAATATACTCTCTTGCAAGAGGAGATGCTTTTAAAAATAAATTCATTCATAAACTTTTACTTTCTTTAAATATGTTTCCTGTGTACCGAGTTAGTGAAGGCGTTGAAAACCTGGAAGAGAATTACAAAACATTTGATGAATGCATCAAAGTATTTAAAAAAAACGGCATCGTATTAATATTTAGCGAAGGAAAATGTGTAAACGAATGGCACCTGCGACCATTAAAAAAAGGAACTGCAAGATTAGCGATAACTGCCTGGGAACAAGGGATTCCGCTGAAGGTTATTCCTCTTGGTATAAATTACCATTCATTCAAATCTTTTGGTAAAAACATTTTTTTAAACTTTGGAAATTACATTTTACAGCAAGATTTTATGTTTGCTCAAATCGAAGGTTCTGGTAATAAAATTCAACTTTTTAATACCACATTAAAAATTGCTTTACAAAAATTAGTTTTCGAAATTGATTTTAATGATTCAGCCAAATTACAATCAACCTTCCGGCAAAAAATATCTCGTACAAAAAAGATACTGCTTGCTATACCCGCATTTGCAGGTTTTGTTTTGCATGCACCACTCTATATTCCTATACAAAAATTCGCTTTTAAAAAATTTGGAAAAATAGATCATTACGATTCTGTTTTGATTGGTATGTTATTTATACTTTACCCTTTTTATTTAATAATAACTGTAATATTTACCTGTTATTTTTTCGGCATTTGGTGGCTTGCAGTATTTATTATTTTTCCATTTTGTGCGTGGAGTTTTGTACAAATAAAAAAGCAGTTTTAAAATTTTAACCATAAAAAAAACTGCATTTACATGCAGGCTTTTTTTAAAAGATTTTATCGTGTTACAATGCCACAGCACCTTCAACAAGTACGGTTGCTTTGTTGTTTAATACTTCAACAAATCCGCTTTGAATGGTATAAGAATCTGTATTCGTTTTATCGGCTAATATTTTAAGCTTCCCGTTTTTTAGCGCACTTACCAACGGCGCATGTCTATCTAAAACTTCAAACAGACCATTAATACCGGGCAGTTGTACACCGTACACTTCTCCACTGAATATTTTTTTTTCGGGTGTTAATATTTCAAGTGTCATAGTAAGTAGTATTGAGTATTAAGTATTGAGATCAGCGCAAAATACTTTATACCAGTTTTCTAAAAATAGTTATCAAGAGTTGTATGGTATTTAAACAGAGTTTTCTCAATATTCAATACTAACATCTCAATACTCATTAAGCAGTTGCTGCCGCCATCAATTTCTTACCCTTTTCTACCGCATCTTCCAATGTACCAACAAGATTAAATGCTGCTTCCGGGTATTCATCAACCTCCCCATCCATAATTGCATTAAAGCCACGTATAGTATCTTCTATAGGAACAAGTACACCTTTTAAACCTGTAAACTGTTCAGCAACAAAGAAAGGTTGAGATAAGAAACGTTGAACTTTACGTGCACGGCTTACCACCAATTTATCTTCATCACTTAATTCATCCAAACCAAGGATGGCAATAATATCCTGTAATTCTTTGTAACGCTGTAAAATTAATTTTACTCTATCAGCCGTATTGTAATGCTCTGCACCAACAATAGCAACTGTCAATATTCTTGATGTACTGTCCAAAGGGTCTACCGCAGGGTAAATACCAAGATCTGCAATTTTTCTGCTCAATACCGTTGTTGCATCCAAATGCGCAAACGTAGTAGCGGGAGCTGGATCTGTCAAATCATCCGCTGGTACATAAACAGCCTGTACAGATGTAATTGAACCGTTTTTTGTAGAAGTAATTCTTTCCTGCATCAAACCCATTTCGGTAGCCAACGTTGGTTGGTAACCTACCGCACTTGGCATACGACCTAGCAATGCAGATACCTCAGAACCCGCCTGTGTAAAACGGAATATATTATCTACGAAAAATAAAATATCCTTCCCCTGTCCGTCGCCTTCACCATCACGGAAATATTCTGCTAATGTAAGCCCACTCAGTGCTACACGAGCACGAGCACCTGGAGGTTCGTTCATTTGTCCGAATACAAAAGTAGCTTTCGATTCTTTCAAACCTTCCATATCTACAGAAGCCAAATCCCAACCGCCTTCTTCCATGCTATGCTTAAACTTTTCGCCGTAGTTCATGATACCTGCTTCAATCATTTCACGCATCAAATCGTTTCCTTCACGTGTTCTTTCACCCACACCTGCAAATACCGAAATACCACTATATGCTTTAGCAATATTATTAATCAATTCCTGAATCAATACTGTTTTACCGACACCCGCTCCACCAAACAATCCAATTTTACCACCCTTTGCATAAGGCTCAATCAAATCGATTACTTTGATACCAGTAAACAAAATTTCGTTGGCAGTACTAAGGTCTTCAAACAATGGCGGCTTGGCATGTATTGCACGCCCACCTTCTTTGCTCACTTGTGGTAAACCATCAATTGCATCGCCGGTTACGTTAAACAAACGACCTTTAATTGCATCACCAATCGGCATCGTAATTGGTCTGCCTGTATCGGTAACCACCATCCCACGCACCAATCCTTCCGTACCATCCATTGCAATAGTACGCACACTGTCTTCGCCCAAATGCTGCTGCACTTCAAGCACTAATTTATCACCGTTTTCACGGGTTAGTTCAAGTGCATTTAATATTTCCGGAAGGTTTGAATCATTGTCAAACTGCACGTCAACAACGGCACCAATGATTGATTTTACTTTACCTGTGCTTGCCATATTTATATATTAAAAATAATTGAGGGTTCAAAATTTGCCGCAAAGGTAAGGTTTGAAGGTTGAAATAAAAAAACCCTTCGGTATTTTTTTGGCTGTTGGGGTATGCAAAGAAGCAGCTACGGCGAGCATCGTTGTGTCACTCACTTGTGCGGCATACCATTATCCAACTTTATACATGCACCTTATAAAAACTATCTACAAAAAACCGACAGAAAACTGCCGAGTTTAAAAGATTAGAGGTTAAAATTTTGCGCCTAAACTAACAAAGAATGTTCGTCCATCTGCAGGCAATGCCCCCGGACCAGGATAACCTCCTGCACGACGGGTAAAATATCTTTTATCAAACGCATTGTTTAATCCTGCTTTGAGTTTAATTGATTTATTTATTTTATAAGAACCTGTAAAGTCAGTTACACTGTAAGACGGAATCAACCCAACCTGTGCATTTGCTGTTGGCTTCTCCGTATTATTTGCATCGCTGTAGGTAGAACTGACTGAACTTAATTGTGTTGTAAAAACAAAGTCTTTGTAAGTAAAATTAAAACCACCTCTAAAAATATTTGTAGGGGCATTCTCAACTTTTTTGCCTTTTGTGTTTGCATCTTTATGGTTGGCGCTGTAAGTTGCATCTGTATAACTGTAAGAGCTAAATACAGAAACATCCACATCCTGTTTATTTGTAAACGCTTTTACCGGACTAAACTCCACAAATGTTTCAAACCCTTTACTTGTACTTGCTCCCACATTTGTAATAAACCTTGTTGTGGTTCCTGTAGGAGTAATTGCTCCTACCCTGTTGTTGTATTTAAGAGAGAAACTGCTCACATCATACTGTAAATAACTTTTTACTTTTCCTCTGTAACCCAAATCTAAATTGTATCCTTTAGCATCTTTTAAATTCTGGTCTATAATATCTGATGTTGGTGGTGCCTGTAAATTTGCAAATTGTATTGGTCGGTAAGCCTGCGTAAAATTTGCATAAATTTTTGTAGATCTTGTTACGTTATACTCTGCTCCCAAACCTGCCAATAAAAAGCTTCGGCTGCGTTTTATATTTTGTAAAAGGATTTCTGCACCGTTAGAAGAATATCCGTTTCTGCCCTGCGCTTTCCCCTGTAACCATTCGTAACGAACACCCGGTACAATTAATAATTTTTTTCCTACACGAAAAATATTCTCTACAAATACAGCTGCATTTTGTGATTTAAATTCTATATCTCTTGGATGATTTCCTATCGTAGTCATATCGTAGCCCAGATCTGTTGTGCTTTTTCCATCTGCCTGTCTGTATGTAGTTCCGGTATATAAACGCACACCTCCTGAAATGGTATTTTTCATTTTACCCAAATTATAGGCCGTTAAAATTCTGCTTTCCAGACCAAAGTTTCTATAACTATCTAATGTTAGTGTACGATTATTGTATTGCTGTGTGGCAGCATTAATACTGTCTTTAACGGTAATTGGCTGAAGAAAACCAACACTGTTTCTGTCGCCAATTGTTCCAAACAATTTTGTGTTCCAAACCGTTTTATCGTTTAGGTTTACGTTTGCAATTAATGCAGGTGTAGTCCATTTTATATCAAACCAATTGCGGGTTCTAAAACTTTGCATGGCATCATTTTTTAATTGAGCATCGGTAAGCCCGCCCGCCTGCTGGCTTCGCATCTGCGCATGCATTATTTCTGCAGTAAGCGAAAATTTATCAGATATTTTATAAGTAACGGTTGCAAATCCACTGTTAGTAAAATATCTACTGTTGGCTCTCCATCCATCTCCACTCCTATGATCAAAAAATGAATAATAATTTATTTTGCCTTTTTTACCACCAATGGCATTGTAACTATTTATTAAATTATTACTGCCTGCAGTTTGTTGAGTTTCAAATTCAAAAGGTTTGTTTATTTCGCTGCCATTCCGCAAAATATAATTTACCAATCCACCAAACTGCGGCCCATACTGCAATGCGCCCTGTCCCCTTACAATTTCAATACGCTGCACTGCCTGCAGTTGAGGATTGTAATAAGCCTCCGGATAACCGAAAGGATCAGCCGCAATATCGTAACCATTTTGCCGAACATTAAATTCCCAGCTTCTGTTTGGGCTAAGTCCCCTTGCGGCAATTCCAATCTGTATTCCACTTGCATCGCTTTCCCAAATATGTATACCCGGCACTTTTGCCAATACCTGCCGCATGTTGTTTGTTACCACATTTCCTTGCACATTATCCAACACAATTAAGGTACTTTTTTTACCGGCATAAATATTTGTACCAACTATCTCAGGCATTTGCTGGTAATCGCTTTTACTGTTTTTGCCTACTACAGTTATATCGGGTAAATTTTTAATGTTGTTTGTGTCTTTTTGTACAATCTGTGCATTTGCAGCATTTAGTAAAATGCTTAAGGCCATGGTTATCATCATTTGCTTTTTAATCATCACCTTTTTAATTTGGGCTGCAAATTGCAAAATCTCAATTGACTATTCAATATTTATCAGGAAAAGCATTTGCACATTCGGGAAAAAGGAATTGGTATTATTATAAATGTTTCTTGGGTTATTTTTTAATACTAAACCTCATTCCAAAAAATCCCCTTATCCCCTAATTAGAGGCATACATATAATTTGGATCAAAGGTTAATCCATAAGGTTTATCAGCCGTTGGTAGTACCTGTCCATTTGCATCTAGCTTTACGTGTTTATCAAATGGATCATCTGAGCAGGCAATGATAAAAGGATTATTTTTATTTGGAGTAAAATTCAACAGGTTTTTAATGCCTGCATAGATTTCTATCTTCTTTAATCCTGTATATACAAATTGAATATTTTGTATGCTCCTTGTAGGACTGAAAGGCTGTCGTGGATCAAACTTACCAAGCAATGGTAGCCGCATGGGACCGTAAATATTTCCTGTATAATCTATTCCAATATTTAACCTTTGTAATTTATAAGAAACTGCCCATCTTCCTGTAAATTTTTCTGTAAGTATTTGCTGTTATTTCACTCCTTCAATAGTGGTAGAAACTCCTTGAAACATTGTACCCATCAATATTTTGAGCCCGTTTGTAAATGAAATATCTGCATTGGTACTTATGTCTTTGCTTTCTGCAAAACCCTGAAGATTTTTGTAGATAATTTTATTTGGATCTGAATCAAAATCACTAATAATTCTATTGTTAAAATAGGTGTACCAACCTGTAATATCAAAATCAATAAAAAAGCCTTTTGTTGAAAAGATCTTTTTAAGATAATTAAGGTTGACATTATATGTTTTTTCAGGTTTCAATTGCCCTTGTATTTCTACTTTTCTTGCACCTGTAAGTGCAGCATGATCTTCTGTAAAAATATTTACTACCCTAAACCCTGTCCCTGGATTTAATCTTACAATATTATTACTGTTAAGTTTTAATTTATATGCAAACCTTGGTGTATAAATATTACCATGATCAGTATTATAATCGTATCTAAAACCCAGCAATAATTTTTGTTTTTTTGAAATACTTATTTCATCCTGAAAAAAAACACCGGGCAATATTGTCTTTTGCAGATTATTTTTTAAACCCAAAAATGCAGTTGCAGGTGTATTATCATCATAAAAGGTATTACGCAAAGCAGCACCTGCCAGCACATCATGTTTCTTAAAAATCTTATCCCATGTAAGTTACGAAAAGGCAATTTTTTGTTGAGCTATGTAAGATACATTTCCATATCTGCTATCCTGAACATGGTTGTTATAAGAAAAAAGACAGCATCATTTTTTCTTTTACGGGCAACTGATAACTCATTAAAAACTCCCAACGTTTTATGTAAATACTTTCACCATAAATAATGTCGCCATCCCTAAACTTTTTATTCCATTTTACATCGCCTCCCCATCTGTCTTCATTATAAAAACGGGTGGCAATATTAAAAAGCCTGTTTTTATTTCTCTCTATGTTCCATTTTTGAAAAATAGATACCCTGTTTTGCAAGGTAACATCAGTAAAATTATCCTTGTTATTGTCTATGATATTGCCATAGTTAAAGTAATTTGCTCCGGTAAGTACAGTAGCTTTTTTCCCTACACTAAATTTATATCCCAAATCAATATTATATTCCTGCCAGGAAGTTGTAAAAACATCTACAGAAAATTTTGGTGCAGTTGCAGGAGCTTTGGTAATAATATTTATAAGACCTCCAACTGCCTCGCTTCCATATAAAATATGAAGCAGGACCTTTTACAATTTCAATTCTCTCTACCAAACTATTTGGTATGCCGGATAAACCATAAACAGTAGAAAGACTGCTGACTATTGGCATACCATCTATTAAAACCATTGTGTAAGGACCTTCCAAACCATTGATATGTATATCGCCGGTATTACACACATTGCAGTTTAACTGTGGTCTTACTCCATTCACATTCTGAAGCGCATCAAAAATACTGGGTGTTGGATTCATTTTAAAGAATGCAGGTGTATATACTTCAACAGGCACGGGGCTTTCACTGCGCCTCACTCGTTTCAGCGTACCTGAAACAACCACTTCATTTAAATAGCTTTTTGTTTGTGTAAGTTCTATATCTAAAGCGATATTTTTAGCTTCTTTCACTTCAAATTTTATCAGTTTTTTGTTGTGCTCAACGGCAGTAATAGCCATATTATAAATACCTGCCTTTAAGAATTGTAGTTTAAAAAAACCATTGCTGTCTGTAACAACTTCTATTTGATGGGTTGGTATTTTGATGGTGGCACCATTAACCCCTTTATCTGCTGCATGTATATAACCCTCTATATTAATAACCTGGGCGTTTGCAAAAACAACAAACAACAAAAGGAATAAGTTTAATAAAAAAAACGTCTGACGATGTACACAAAAAGGAATTTAGATCACAAAAATATATAAGTTAGCTATACCTAACAGATATATTTTATCCTCCAATACTTGCATTTTTTTCCAGGTTTGTTAAACCCAATTAAGTAATATAATTTTATGAGATGAATAATGTAAGAAGCATTTGCTTAACCCTACTTTTTCCCCTGGCTTTTTTAATATCTTGTAGTCCATTAAACAGTTTTAAAAAAGATAAAAACTTATTTGAATCATCAAGAGTTGTTACAAAATACAAAGCCGTTGCAGATATGAACGATGCTTATTTTGTAATTAAAGAAAATAACTTTTTTGAATTTTACAGAGAGCTTTTTGATAGTTTAAAAAACACATCTTACCCGGGCAAGTACACGAAAAAAGGTGATACGCTGTACCTCAAATTTTATAATAGAGAAGGCAATAATTTATTAAGCAATAAAGCACTCATCAATAGTGAGAAAAAGGAAATCATATTTTTTGATACCTATACCGGCGTAAAAAAGAAATTAATTTTTAATTAACCACTTTATTTTGAGATTTATTGGCAACGTACACTCCAGTAAGAATAATGAGTAAACAAGCAATCTGTTTCCAACCGACTTTTTCACCATACAAAACACCCCAAAACACTGCAACAATAGGTATTGCATAAGTTACCATAGAGGAGAAAACTATCCCTGCTCTTTTGATCAACATATAAAAGATAACTGTAGCTGCTGCAGTTCCTATAACCCCAAGTATCAGTGTATATCCTGTCGAGATAAGAATTACTTTCTCAAAAATATCCTGCTGAAAATAACCTGTAAAATAAAGCACAACTGCTGCGGGAATAGCATTTAATGACAGAGCCACGGCAACAATATTTAAGGAAGGAATTTCTTTCAAATGCTTGCCTACAATATTTAAATTAATGCCATAACACAATGTGGCAACAATAACCAACAACACATCTTTAATATTACTATTTTCATTAAAAGTGGGTTGTGCAAAAAACAATAAAATACTCCCTGCAAATGAAATACTGATTCCCAGAATTTTATTGCGGGCTGTATTGGTTTTAAAAAATAATGCACCAATAATAATTGCAAAAATGGGTGTAAGTGCATTCAAAGTACCGGCAAGTGAACTGTCAATTCTTTGTTCCGCAATACAGAAAAGGTATGCTGGTATCAAACTACCTAAAATACCTGAAACAAAAATTATTACAAATTTATTTTGCGGGATAGTGCTAATGCTTTTAACTGCAACAGGCAATAAAATTATCCCTGAAGAAATTATTCTAAACGAAGCAACCTGAAATGCGGTTAGACCAACCAGCCCTTCTTTCATTAAAACAAAACTACTTCCCCAAATAATGGATAAAACAATAAAAATTACCCAGTTAAAAAGTTTGTTATCGGTCAATTATTTTTTTTTGCAAAGGTGCAGTATAATATTTTACGTATTTTACAATAAAAAAAAATTTCTTAACCAATCTAATTAAAATTTTATGAGTTTACTAAAAGAATTTAAAGATTTTGTTTTTAAAGGGAATGTAATAAATCTCGCTGTTGCTGTTATTATCGGTGCCGCATTTGCCGCCATTATTTCTTCTTTTGTAGAAGATATTATTACTCCATTGTTATTGGCTCCGGCACTTAAAGCAGCCGGTGTTGCAGATATTAGTAAACTAACTTGGGGCGCAGTAAAATATGGTAGTTTTTTATCCGCCCTTATTAAATTTATTATAATAGCTTTTGTATTATTTTTGGTAATTAAGACAGCTACAAAACTCTCAAAAAAAGAGGACCCCATTGCAGCCGGGCCATCATCAACAGATATATTATTAACTGAAATTAGAGATGAGCTTAAAAGAAAATAAACTTCTTTTAAAGTGATAAGATCATTATAATATTCGTTGACATAGTGCTACAACAAAAATGTCTATTTTCCCTTTTAAAATAAATACGTAAGCGTGAGCAGTAACCAATCTTATCAAATAAAATTAGACCAGTTTGAAGGTCCGTTTGACCTTTTGCTTTTTTTTATTGAAAGAGATGAACTCGATATCTATAATATTCCTATTACAAGAATAACCAACGACTTTTTAGATCATATTCACGTAACCGGAAAATTAAATATTGAACTGAGCAGTGAGTTTATTCTTTTTATTAGCACGCTTATGCGCATTAAAGCAAAAATGCTTTTGCCGCGCAAAGAAATAGATACACAGGGAAATGAGATTGACCCAAGACAAGAATTAATTGAGAAGATACTAGAATACAAAAAGTTTAAAGAAGCTTCTGTAAAGATGGCTGAAATGGAAGCCATTAGAATGTTGATGATCAAGCGGGGGAATTTGCAAAAAGAACTTTCTAATATTGGAGAAGAAGCAGGAGAAGGTACAGAAATACAAACCGTTAGTTTATTTAAATTAATGAAGGCATTTGAAAAAGTAGCACTTCGTTTACATGATCGAAATAACAAGCCTGTTCATACAGTTATGCAATATAATTACAGTATGGAAGGCGTGCGCACATACCTGCTGCAAATAAGCAAAGAGCATAAAACACTTGCTTTCGAAAAAATATTTGTTGTCTGTGAAAACCGCATACATGCCATTTTTATTTTTCTGAATATGCTCGAACTTGTGCAACAAAAATATCTACAGATTTTAATTGGTGAAGGTAGAAATAATTTTATACTCGAATACAATGAGGACAGAGAAGATGACCAGAATACTACCTTAACAGAGGTAGATTTTAACCAATGGAATTAACAACCTTCTAAGTACTCCAAGGAAAGAAATTTTAAAAAGCCATTTTAATTTTAATCTGCAAAAATGGCATTAGCTTTTATTGGTACATTAGTTGATGTTTAAACATCAATTATAATTATTATGAAAACAATCGTAACAAGAGCAAACGAAAGGGGCACTGCAAACCACGGCTGGTTAAAGCCTGCCCATTATTTTAGTTTTGGAAGTTGGCACAATGCTGATAAAGTACATTTTGGAGAATTGAGGGTATTAAATGATGACTGGATTGCAGGTGGTGGTGCTTTTCCAACGCACCCGCACGATAATATGGAGATTGTTACCATTCCATTTACAGGTGCACTAAAACATAAAGACAGCACCGGTGGTGAAGGAATAATAAAAGCGGGTGATGTACAAATTATGAGTGCCGGCACAGGTGTACAACACAGCGAAGCAAATGAATCTGCAACAGAAGAAGTTACACTTTTTCAAACATGGGTATTTCCAAAAGAGAGAAATATAAAACCACGTTACGACCAACGAACTTTTGATATTACTGAAAGAGAAGGGAAATGGCAGGTGGTGGTATCGCCAAGAGAAGAAGACAATGCATTATGGATAAACCAGGATTCCCGTTTTTCTTTAACAAATATTAAAGCAGGTGAGACCATAACTTACGAAAATGCTTTTGCAGGAAATGGAGTTTACCTAGTCGTAATAAAAGGTGCCGTAGAACTTGGTGATTTAAAACTTACAAAGAGGGATGCCGTTGGTATTTCAGAAGCTGATAATTTTGAAATTAAAATATTGGAAGATGCGGAATTGCTGGCTGTAGAAGTGCCAATGAAATTTTAAAACAAATAAAAAAGCGAGATGAAAAATATCTCGCTTTTTTATTGATATTTATTTATTATTTTACCTCCTGCATATGTACAAGCCGTTTGTAAAAACCATCCTGTTCTATTAGACCATTGTGGGTTCCTCTTTCAACTATTTCGCCTTTGCGCAAAACTATAATTTCATCTGCGTGCCGTATAGTGCTCAGCCTGTGTGCAATTACAATTGAAGTTCTATTCTCCATTAAATTATTTATTGCATCCTGTACAAGACGTTCGCTTTCTGTATCAAGAGAAGAAGTTGCTTCATCTAAAATAAGTATTGGCGGGTTTTTTAATACTGCTCTTGCAATGGTGAGTCTTTGCCTTTCGCCACCACTCAATTTCATTCCACGATCACCAATATTTGTATCGTAACCAAACTCTTTCTTTTCTATAAACAAATGCGCATTGGCAATTTTTGCTGCTTCTGTAATTTCATTGATGGTGGCATTCTCCATACCCAATGCAATGTTATTTGCAATACTGTCATTAAACAAAATTGGTTCCTGTGTTACAATGCTCATAAGGCTGCGCAAAGAAAAAAGAGAATAGTCTTTGATGTTTACCCCATCAACTAAAATTCCTCCGCCACTTACATCATGAAATCTTGGGATTAAATCAGCCAACGTAGATTTTCCAGCACCGCTGCTGCCAACCAATGCAATTGTTTTTCCCTTTTCAACTTTAAAACTGATATCTTTTAAAATGGCTACATCTTCGTAATAAAAACTTACATTTTTAAATTCTATGCTGTCAATAAAATTTTTAATTTGTAACCCTTTAGGGTTTTCATTTACCGTAACGGGTGCTTTTAAAACTTCCTGTATTCTTTCAATGGCGGCACTTCCTCTTTGTAAATTGCTAAATGCGCCGGAGATGCTTTTTGCCGGATCTATAATATTGAAAAATAAAGCCATATAGGCAAGAAACATAGCCCCGTTTAAATCAGGATATTGGTTGCCCAAAACTTTACCTCCGCCATACCATAATATTGCTGTAAACATCATCACACCCAATACTTCACTCATTGGAGAGGCAAGGCTTTGACGGTAACCAACTTTGTTACTGAGCTTTAACAGATTGTTGCTGTTTTCTGAAAACTTTTTACGTATTGCCTGCTCAACATTAAACGCTTTTATTACTCTCAGTCCACCCAAAGTTTCATCTAGGATAGAAATTGATTCGCCATTTTTTTGTGAGATTAGTCCTGATGGTTTTTTAAGGGAACGCCCAACTCTTCCAATAAAAAACCCCATGATGGGTATAAAGAATAATATTATTATTGTCAGCTCTGCATTAATTGTAAACAGTACTATTAAATTTATAATAATCTGTAAAGGATCTTTTACCCAACCTTCCAAAGCACCTAAAACAGAATTTTCCACTTGTCCAACATCATTGGTCATTCGGCTCATTAAATCACCTTTTCGCTGTTCCGTAAAATAACCAATTGGTAAGCTTAATACTTTATTAAAAATATCAACTCTAAACCTAGTTGCAACTTTATTTTTTACGGGTAACAAAGATCGAGAAGCAAGATATAAAAAGGTATTTTTTAAAATAATACTTCCAATAATTAAGAGGCAAACGATAGCAAGTGTATGTAATTGATCGCCGTTGTTCACTAGTTCTCCAACCTTTTCTTTCAGCCATCCAAATGGAGAAAACCCGGATGATTTTTTTAAAGTTTTAGTAGCGATATTTTCCTTATCAAACAAAACCTGCAAAAAAGGAAACAACATACCTAAAGATGCTACGCCAAATACAATAGAAAGTATTGTGCAAATTATATAGGAAGTAATGGCAAGTTTATATTCTTTTAAATATGCAAATACCAGTGAATATTTTCTCATTGTATAAATAACGTTCGGGAAACCGCAAAGTAACTAATTTTACAGTCATTAAAATCTCAAAATTATGTTAGAAGGTAAAAGACAAAAACAAGTGGCAGCAGTGTTAGAGAAGGATTTGAATGAGATTTTTCAACGCATGGGGTTAACGATGATAGACGGCGGAATGGTATCGATAGCCTCCGTAAAAATAACTCCAGATCTTTTTGATGCAAGAATTTACCTCAGCTTTTTTCAGGTAAAAGACTCGGTGGGCACTTTAAATAAAATTCAGGAACAGGCATGGGAAATAAAAAAAGAGTTAACAGCAAGGGTACGGCACCAGCTGCGCAGCATGCCGCAACTTACTTTTTACATAGATGACACGCTGGATTATGTAGATAAAATGGAAGTACTTTTTAAAGAAATAAAAAAGCAGGATGATGTAATTTCCCCTAATCTGTCAGCAAAAGATATTGCAAAAGAAGAAAGTTAACCCAAACGAATTTTTAATATGTATTTTTCTTTTGCCTGGCGATATTTTAAAGCAAAAAAATCTGCCAATGCAATTAATATTATTGCGTGGGTTACAACTATTGTAATTGCATTTGCTACCTGTTGCCAATTGCTTGTATTAAGTGTTTTTAATGGTTTTGAAGGACTTGTAAAATCTTTGTATTCTTCTTTTTATAATGACCTTAAAATTATTCCGGCAACCGGAAAAACATTTATACTTACCACAGCACAAATAAATTCAATCAACAAACTTCCTTATAATGCCGGTATGGCATTGGTTGCCGAAGAAAAGGCCTTACTAGAAAACGGAGAATCGCAAACAGTAGTTTCACTTAAAGGAGTGGACGAAAATTATAAAAATATAAGTGGTTTGATTTCCAAAATGTCAATCGGTAATTTTGATGTAGGTAATGTTGATACACCAAAAATTGTTGTGGGTTATGGCATTCAAAATGCAGCTTCCATAAATTTAAGCGATGCTTTTCCTGCATCTGTTGTAACACTAATTCTGCCTAAAAAAAGTAATACTTCAGATGCTGCAGATGCAATGAGTGAGGGGAATGCAAGAGCCTCCGGCGTTTTTTCTATTCAGCAGGAAATAGATAACCGGTATGCCATTACTAACATTGATTTTGTAAAACAACAGATGGGTTTCGGTAGGGATGAATATTCTGCCGCAGAAATTAAACTGAAAGAAAAAATAAATATTGAAGTTGCCAAAACCAATCTTGAAAAACTGTTGGGAAAGAACTTTAAAATACAAACCCGTTTTGAGCAAAATGCCAACTTATATAATACCATGAGGCTGGAGAAATGGGCAATTTATGCTGTGCTCACACTCATTTTAATTATTGCAGCATTTAACATGGTTAGTGCGCTTACGATGCTGGTGCTGGAAAAAAGAAAAGACATAAGTATACTTCGCAGTATGGGAACTACCAAAACAGTTATCAGAAAAATATTTTTAGCAGAAGGTTTATTGTTAGGAATTATAGGTGCGGCTATAGGAATTACATTGGCATTGGTAATATGTTTATTACAACTTCAATTTCACATTATAAAAATAAGTGGTGGCTCATTTTTAATAGATTATTTTCCTGTAAAACTGATTGGTACTGATTTTTTGATGGTGGCAACAACGGCAGTATCCATTGCGTTTTTAGCATCATGGTTTCCTGCAGGTAAGGCTGCAGCGCAGAAGATTGAATTGAAATAAGTTTCTTTGATCTACAAAGGTTTTCTTGAACCACAAAGCCACTAAGGACACAAAGGTGCACGAAGGGTTAGTCTTTTTAACCACAAAGGCACGAAGAACAAAAAGTTGCACGAAGAATTCTTTTGACCCGCAAAGTTTTTACCCATGCTTAACAAATAGATATTTATTATGAATAATTTTATTTGCTTATTTATTCTTTGTAAATATTGATTTAGGCAACATGGCATGTACACCAACATTACCATCTACCAACTGCGTAATATTTACATCCACCGCCATACTGCAAAGCATGTATGCATCAGCCTGCGAAAGAGATTTCTCTTCCATCAAATATTTTATCATTTCCCTTACAGCAATGTGTGTTGCGGCATTTAGGTCTCTGTCGCAACCCATGGTAATAACCTGTGTGGCAGTTTCAGCCCTTGGCCATTCCTGCTTTTTATGTTTGTGAACAATGAACTGTAATTTACCAATCAAGGAGGTTTCTATGGCAGTAATATCTACTTCACCATTTCCTTGCGCTGCATGGCCATCGCCAATTTCAAATAAAGCACCTTTTACAAAAACAGGAATAAATAGGCGGCTGCCTTGCACCAATTCTTTGTTATCTAAATTACCTGCATTTTTCCATGGTGGTGCGCTGTTCCATTTACCGACTTCTTTTGCGGGCGCTACACCCATGCTTCCAAAAAAAGGGTTAAGCGGAATACGGATATTGGTTAAAAAAGAACCAATCATTTGTTGTTTATCAAGTGGAATAATGGTCATCTTTCTTTCGAAAATTTCGTCTGATAAAAACCCACTTTGCCCAATGGCATTGTACCCATAAGGTATGGCCAGTTGTATAGAATCGAACAGCACTTCCAATACATCTCCTGGCTCTGCTTCTTCAATATAAACAGGGCCCGTAAGGACATGCCCACCGGGACCTTTTTCTTTTACCAATTGTACTTCTCTTAAGGCAGGCTCTACATCTTTGGGCGCTACCCCGGCAGCTTCCAATCTTTCAGGGGTTGAAGTAATTAAAGTATGTACCCTTACGAAATTACCAGAATTTATATGCAGTACAGGCTTTGCTTCTGACCAATAATAACCGATAGCAACTGTAGTAGCGGAGGGTTCTAAAATAAAAGGATTACCTGCGCTGCCCTTATTTTGTGCGATGGCGAACTGTAAATTTGTTACCAACAAACTGAGGAAAATTATTTTTGTAACCAGTATCTTTTGCATGTTATTTTATTTGTTTAAAAACGAAGTTTATTCAGCCGATAAGGCTAACAATTGTTTAAGATAATCGCCCCAGATTGTGGGGTTTGAATGTGTGCCATGCCCTGAAGTTTTTTCGGTGATGGGCAATAAAATATACCGGCCGTTTTTTACTTTCTTAATTTCTCTATCCATTACTTTTAGTTCGGGTGGATTTACCTGATCATCTGCAGAATTGATAGCAAATAAAGGTGCCGTTATTTTTTGAAGATGCGGAGAGGGATCATAATTGCGGGAAGCATCTAACTGGTAAATAAAATCGTTTGCATCTAAGGAAGCTGCATATCGATCTTCCATGGATGCCAACATAGAGTCTGCCATGGCACGGGTTGGCGCTTTCGCTTGCCATTGTAAGGGAGCACTTACCATAAAAACGAGGGAAGAAATAGCACCTGCTAATCCCAACTTTGGCTGCTGCAAATAAGCTCCGCCCTGCCATGCCGGATCCATTTCAATGAGGTTAATTGCCATCTTACGGAGCATGCGGTTTCTTCCGGCAATTTCTACAGGCAAACTGGCCAACGGCATTAATGCATCCATAAAATCTGGATAAGTATAACCCCATTGCCAGGTATGCATACCGCCCATTGATGTGCCCATTACCAATCTTAAATGGCTTATGCCTAAATGCTGGGTAAGTAATAAATAATCTGCCTTCACCATATCGGTATAAGTATATTTTGGGAAAGCCATGAGCAGGCCGTTGCTGGGTTTACTTGATTTTCCATGACCGATACCATCAGGTAAAATGATGAAATATTTGTTGGCATCTAACAAGCCGCCAGATACAAATAAGTTGCCCGCAAATAGATCGCTTAAAAATTGTTGCCCGCTACCTGTGGTTCCATGCATTATTAAAACTGCATTATCTACCACTCCATTTTTATTTTGGTGTGGTTTACCTATTGATGCATAATGAATATTTAATTGCGGTAATTTTTCCTTGGTTTCAAATTCAAAATTGGAAAGAATATAATCGCCGTCTACAGGTGTTGGAAATTTTTGCTGAGCTTTTGTCTGCATAAAGAAAAAAAGACAAAATACACATAAAAAAGAGTAAGTAGCTTTTAGCATTTGGTATAAAAGTATTTGGATGGACTAAGTTAATAAAAAGTTTGAAAGCAAATCACAACGCTGTCGTATTGAGTAGTATTTGATCTTCGATTAGATCTTGAGCAAAGGCTACACAATATCCACACATTCAGCCGCCTCCTTAGCCTTTTCACGCAAAACATCCATATCAGCACCCACATCGTCATACGCTAAAGCAACTCCCATTCTGCGGTACGGCCTTGTGGTGGGCTTGCCAAAAATACGCACATCAGTGTTGGCTTGTGTTAATGCATTTTCAATACCTGTAATGGAAAAATTATCAGCTGTTTTATCGGCCAATATTACTGCACTTGCTCCTGCCTTTTCTAACTGGATAGAAGAAATGGGAATACCTAATATAGCCCTTGCATGTAACTCAAACTGAGATAAATTTTGTGTGCCTGCCAATGTTACCATTCCTGTGTCGTGTGGGCGTGGGCTTAGTTCAGAAAAATACACACCTTTACTGGTGAGGAAAAATTCAACCCCCCAAATTCCTGCACCTGTAAGCGCAGCGGTTACTTTTGCTGCCATTGCCTGTGCATGGGCTAAGTCTTGTTCGCTCATGGCAGCGGGTTGCCAACTTTCCTGGTAATCTCCCCGCTCCTGCCGGTGGCCTATGGGCGGACAAAATAAGGTTTGTCCATTCTGTTGCGTAACGGTGAGTAAAGTAATTTCTGTTTCAAAAGCAATAAATTCTTCAATGATCACTTCTTTTATATCGCCTCGGGAATTATTAATAGCATAATCCCAAACCTGCTGCTGGTCATCCAGCTTTTTTAATACTGATTGACCCTTGCCACTACTGGACATAAGGGGTTTTACAACACAGGGCAATCCTATTTTATTAACAGCATCAGTAAATTGATCAATGCTGGTTGCATATAAATAGTTAGCGGTTTGCAGGCCCAAATCTTTGCTTCCCAGATCTCGAATAAGTTTTCTGTTCATAGTAAAATTGGCCGCTCTGGCGCTTGGCACTACCTGTATTTTTTCCTGTTCATACCTATAAAACTGTTCGGTGCGTATGGCTTCTATTTCCGGCACTATCAAATCAGGCCGGTGCTTTGTAACAATGGCATCCAATGCTTTTGCATTCAGCATGTCAATCACTTCAAAACCATCTGACACTTGCATAGCGGGTGCTCCGGCATAACTATCTACAGCGATAACGGTTTGTCCTAAACGCTTTAAGGCAATTACCAGTTCTTTACCCAATTCGCCGCTGCCGAGTAACAATATTTTTTTGTGCATGTTTCAATTTAATTATTTACATAATCTAATTTCCAGCTACTTTTCGTAAAGTGCAGCTTATGTTTGATTTTACAAACCGGTTACAAGTTTTGTATAGGTTGTGAAGGAAATATTTTGCATTTTGTAAAATAAAAAAGCCGCTCCTTTTCATGAGCGGCTAAAGTTAAATGTATTTTAATAATCTCCCAGTGTTTCGGGTAGTTCTTCCAAAGCTTTTCGTAACTGTTCATCATTGGGCGCTATACCATGCCATTCGTGGTTTCCCTCCATAAACGAAACCCCCTTTCCCATTACCGTTTTCATTAAAATTATAACCGGTTTTCCCTTTCCGGTTCTTGTTTTAGCCTCATTTAAACCAGCAACAACTGCATCTATATCATTACCATTCATTTCCATCACGTCCCAGCCAAATGCTTCAAATTTTGCATGCAGGTTCCCAAGGCTCATCACTTTTTCAGTGGTACCATCAATTTGTTGACCATTCCAATCAATCGTTGATATTAAATTGTCAACCTTTTTACTACCTGCAAACATAATAGCTTCCCAGTTTTGTCCTTCTTCCAATTCCCCATCTCCATGGAGGGAAAATACCATATGCTTATCCCCATTTAATTTTTTAGACAGAGCCGCCCCAATTGCTACGCTCATGCCTTGCCCCAAAGATCCGCTTGCTATGCGTATACCCGGTAAATGCTCATGGGTAGTGGGATGGCCTTGCAACCTGCTGTTAAGTTTGCGAAATGTTGATAATTCTGTTGTTGGAAAATATCCACACCTTGCAAGGGTACTATACCAAACTGGGGAAATATGTCCATTGCTTAGAAAAAAAAGATCTTCCTCTTTTCCGTCCATTTTAAAATCGGGATTATGTTTTAATACATTAAAATACAGTGCTGTAAAGAACTCTGTACAACCTAACGATCCTCCCGGATGTCCACTTTGTACACCATGCACCATTCTTACAATATCTCTTCTTATCTGTGATGCAGTATCTTTTAAATTATTCATTTTTGTCTATGTTTAAGTTTGGTTAAATTCTTGATTACAAACCTAGTCTAAACTATACATTTTTTCTAAAGAAAATACTAAGCTTTATTAAAAAACATAATAAGATATCATGATTAACGTTAAACAATAATCCTTTTTGTTTTCTTTAAGAAGATAACATAATATCTATAATTATTAACATAATAGGGAGTTATTTTATACTTTTGTAAAGTTGAAATTTATAAAGATCTATGCAACATATTATTATAAGTGCGTTTTTGGCTTTCATAATTACCTATTTTGCCATACCAGTTATTATTCAAATAGCTAAAAGTAAAAAATTGTTTGATGAGCCAGATGAACGAAAAGTACATAAAGCGGTCATTCCTACCTTAGGAGGACTTGGAATTTTTGCAGGTTTTATAGTTGCTACTTTAATGGGGGCACCTGATGCGCCCGAACTCAAATATTTTGCTGCCGCTACAATTGTTATTTTCTTTTTAGGGTTAAAAGACGATATTTTAGTTTTATCAGCCAATAAAAAATTTATTGGACAGCTCATAGCAGGTTTTATTATAATGCATTTTGGTAATATTTATATTAATGATATGCATGGTTTTTTGGGAATCAATATTATACCATACTACGCCAGTATATTTTTGACGATGTTTACTATCATAGTTATTACAAATGCTTTTAACTTGATTGATGGTATAGATGGCCTTGCAGGAAGTTTAGGTTTTATAACTACACTTGTATTTGGCGCATATTTTTATTATGCGAATGAACTTACTTACGCTGTAATGGCTATTTCTCTTTCAACGGCAATTTTTGCTTTCCTGATTTATAATTTTTCTCCTGCAAAAATATTTATGGGTGATACAGGGTCTTTAATAATCGGGTTGATAAATTCAATTTTAGTAATCAAATTTATTAATGTTGCAGGCGCAGAAGGTCAGCCATTTAGCTTGCATGCTGCTCCTGCACTAGGTTTCGCTATATTGATAGTTCCGTTATTTGATACCTTACGGGTATTTGGACTAAGAATATTAGACAGACGTTCCCCATTCAGCCCTGACAGAATACATGTTCATCATTATTTATTGGATTTAGGATTTTCTCACAAAAAGATAACTTATTCTTTAATTGCAACAACAGTATTATTCATCACTACAGCATTTACCTTAAGAAATTACAATTGTACATTGGTTATTGGTCTTTTATTAGCCTTAGCAACGGGGTTAATCGGTCTTCTTTATTTTAGAAGACAAAAGGCAAAACCCGGTTACGAATTAGAGTCACAACAATCAAGCATAACAACAAATCATAAAATTTTTAATTTAAGTTCGGAATCTGTTGAGGTTAAATAAATCCTTTTGTACAATTTTTAATAAAATATTAAAATCTGATGGTGACCCATCAGATTTTTTTTTAGCTTTGCAATCAATAAAAAATTATGTCAGAAGAATTAACGTTAATACTTGAAGATGCAACTTTTACAATGGCAAAAGCCATTAATCACCTTGAAGCAGAATTGGTAAAAATTAGAGCAGGCAAGGCAAACCCGGTAATGCTAGATGGTATTGTGGCTGATTATTACGGAAGCCCCACGCCAATTAGCCAGATAGCAAACATTACAACCTTAGATGCTCGTACAATATCTGTAACTCCTTGGGAAAAAAATATGCTCCATGTAATTGAAAGAGCAATCATTGCAGCCAACATTGGTATTAATCCACAAAATGACGGTATCGTTATTCGCCTTTTCTTACCTCCATTAACAGAAGAAAGACGTAAAGAGCTTGTAAAAAAATGTAATTCAGAAGGAGAAAATGGCAAAGTTTCGATTCGCAATATTAGAAGAGATGCGATTGAACAGATAAAAAAACTTCAAAAAGATGGGGGAAGTGAAGATGAATGTAAAGATGCTGAAGCTGCTGCACAAACTGCAACAGACAAATATATTCTTTTAGTAGAAAAACATCTCAACGCTAAAGAAATTGAGATAATGGCTATTTAAAGAATTATGAATGAATACAATTCTGATTTCTATAATTAATAATTATAAGTAATGCAATCCTCCCGGGAAACATGGTTTTTATTACTTTCAGTGCCTATCTATATCATTTTTATAGGTGTTGAAATAATATTAAGCAACTGGGGAGAAAAGAAATTTTATACGTTTAGGGGAGTTTTACAAAATGTTTACTTAACATTAATGAATGGTTCGCTGGACCTTATTTTACGTTGGACATTTTATGTAAGCGTACTTATGTGGAGCTATGAGCAACATTTTTTTAAAATTGAAAACCCTTACCTGTATTGGTCTTTACTTTTTATTTTTGAAGACTTTGCTTTTTATATTGAACATAGAATAGATCATTACTGCAGGCTATTTTGGGCTGTACATCTTACCCACCATTCATCTCAAGAATTTAATTTAACAACAGGTTTTCGTTCATCTGTATTACAACCTGTTTATCGTTTTGTATATTTTATTCCTATTGCATTAATGGGTTTTAACCCTTTGGATATTGTATTTATGTACTCCATTACCCAAACCTATGGAATACTTGTGCATACCCAATACATTAACAAAATGCCGAAATGGTTCGAAGCAATTTTTGTAACACCTGCACACCATCGGGTACATCACGCAAGTAATACAGTTTATCTTGATAAAAATATGGGTATGTGCCTTATTATTTGGGATCGTCTGTTTGGAACATTTCAAAATGAAATTCCCGGCGAACCCGTAAAATTTGGATTGACAAAACCTTTGGAAAATCCACACAACCCTTTAAACCATGTGCTTCATGAATGGAAAGGTTTGGCTGCTGATTTGAAGAAAAATATATCCTTCAGCAACAAAATAAAATATTTGCTAAAGCCACCCGGCTGGAGCCATGATGGATCTACCAAAACCGCTGTTCAACTTAGAAATGAACTTAAAAAATCTGTAAGCTAACACAGCTGCTTTTACTAATTTTATGTTATGCAAATTTTTCCTGTTACTTCTATTGAAGATGAAGTTGCTTTTTTTAAACTCCCTTTATTTATTTATAAAAATGATGCTAACTGGATTCAACCGCTTGATAAAGATGTAGAGGAAGTTTTTAATCCAAAAAAAAATAAAGCTTTTCGCTTTGGAAAACTGCAAAGATGGATTATTAAAGATGATAAAGACAATATCAATGGAAGAATTGCAGCATTTACTAATAAAAAATATAAGAACAAGGGGGATGATGTAACAGTTGGAGGCGTTGGATTTTTTGAATGTGTAAATGACCAGACTGCGGCAAATTTATTATTGGATACTGCAAAAAATTGGTTGCAGGAGGAAGGTATGGAGGCGATGGATGGACCAATAAACTTTGGTGAAAGAGACCGTTGGTGGGGTATGGTTACAAAAGGATTTATGGAACCACTTTACTGCATGAATTATAATCCTCCATATTATGTAGGTTTATTTGAAACTTACGGCTTTAGAATATTTTTTGAGCAGGTTTGTTTAAGTATGGATCCAAAATCTCCGCTTGATAAAAAAATATGGGAACGACATAATGCCTTAGAAGCAGATAAGCATTTTTCTTCTGCTCATTTACATAAAAAAGATCTTGAAAAATATGCAAAAGATTTTGCTACCGTCTACAACAAAGCATGGGCAGGCCACGGAGGGTTAAAGGAAATGCCATATGAACAGGTTCTCATTATGTTTAAAAAAATGAAGGCTGTTATGGATGAAAAAATTCTTCACTATGCATATTACAAAGATGAGCCCATTGCTATTTTTATTAATATACCGGATCTTAATCAGTGGTTTAAATACCTGCATGGAAAATTTGGATTATTACAAAAACTAAAATTTCTTTGTGTAAAACAGTTCACTAAAAACAAAAAATTTACAGGATTGGTTTTTGGAGTAGTGCCTGAGTGGCATGGTAAAGGTGTAGATGCTTATATAATCGGGGAATCTGCAAAATATGTACAGTCTGCAGCAAGCTCATATACAGAATATGAAATGCAGTGGATTGGTGACTTTAATCCTAAAATGTTAAACATAGCCACAGGTCTTGGGGATGTTCACCGCAGCAGAAACCTTTGCACCTACCGCTTTTTGTTTGACAGGAATAAAGAATTTAAAAGACATCCGATATTGTGAGACCTCATAAATAATTTTTTGCCAATCCCGAAGGAGTTTCACTGCGGGTAGCCATGCATGAAGACATGGAAAAACTACATACGAATCTGCAAAAAATTAGGCACAGTGAAATGTTATCATACAAATTAGTAATTACAAACTGTAATAATTAAATTCGCATAAATAGAAAATCTTTAGGGAGGTACACGAAATTATTATGGAAAAATTTATCGTTTCCGCAAGAAAATACAGACCGCAGAATTTTAGTACGGTGGTTGGGCAGGCGCATATTACAACTACGTTAAAAAATGCCATCAACAACAACCAACTGGCACATGCATTTTTATTTTGTGGGCCACGAGGAGTAGGTAAAACAACCTGTGCAAGAATATTGGCGAAAACAATAAACTGTGAAAATAAAACAGGAGATGGTGAAGCCTGTAATATCTGCAACAGTTGTGTATCGTTTGATAACGGTACCTCTTTAAATATTCATGAGCTCGATGCAGCAAGCAATAATTCGGTAGATGATATTAGAAGCCTTGTAGATCAGGTTCGTTTTGCACCACAGGCAGGTGAGTACAAAGTGTATATTGTAGATGAGGTTCATATGCTGAGTGCATCTGCCTTTAATGCATTTTTAAAAACACTTGAAGAACCGCCTCCGTATGCCATTTTTATTTTGGCGACAACAGAAAAACATAAGATTTTACCAACCATATTAAGCCGCTGCCAGATATTTGATTTCAAAAGAATTACTACAAATGATACCGTAGAGCATCTTAGGGAAATATGTAATAAAGAAAATACTACTGCAGAAAACGCCGCTCTTCATGTAATTGCGCAAAAAAGTGAAGGCTGCATGAGAGATGCTTTAAGCATACTTGATAAAATTGTAAGTTTTACGGGAGGTAAATTAACCTATTCCAATACACTTGAGCATTTGAATATACTTGATGAGGATTATTTTTTTAAACTGTTACAATATGCAACAGAACAGAAATTGAGCGATGCTTTGCTGTTGTTTGATGATATAAATCAGAAGGGTTTTGAGGGAGATACTTTTTTGGAAGGCTTTATAGAATTTTTAAGAAATTTATTGGTATGCAAAGATGCAAAAGCTGCGATTTTATTAGAAGTTGCTGAAGATTTTAGAGATAAATATTTACAGTCGGCAAAAGAAATTTCAGCAAACTGGATGATTGCCGCTTTAAATACAACACATGAAGCTGCTTTAAATTATAAACAGGCACGCAATAAAAGGCTGTGTGTTGAAATGGCTTTAATAAAACTCTGTTATATAAATCAGGCTGTAGAAATTACTGAAGTAAACAGCGAAACAATTGTAAAAAAAAAATTAGTTGACAGTTCCAAACCTGTTTTTTTTAAAGGAATCTCAATTATTAAATTAAAAGAAATTCCCGCTGCAGAAATTATAGAAAGAAAACAAGTTGTAAAGGAGGCTGTTCTTTTTATAAAAAAAGAAATTATTCCTGTTTTACCCGTAATTATTAAAAGCGAAATTCCTGAACCAATTCGTAAAAAGACAGGTTTTGGTTCTCTGGAAAAAATTCGTTCAAGGCTTTTGCTTGAAACAAAACAGGAAAAAACATTACTGGAATTAACGGACATTAATCTACAAAAAGCGTGGACAGACTATACAGAAACTCTTTTTATAGAAAAAAAATATCCTGTAGTTACACAGTTTAAAATGGCGGAGTTGAGAATTGATGATGAGTTTAATTTTACAGTAATTACCGGTAGCATTTTGCAACAACGTTTTATTGAAATGGAAAGATCAGGTCTTATACCATACATGCAAAAATACTTTGGAAATAAATTGCTTAAATATTCTATTGAAATAAACGAACCGGAAGTAGGGGCAGAAGATAATAAAAAAAGTCTTACACCAAAACAGCAGTACGAGATGATGATCTTAAAATATCCATTAATAAAAGAACTTAAGGACAGGCTGAAGATGGAAATTGACTATTAAAAGAATAACAGCATATAACGCAAAAGATTTTTATTTTTTTTGCATTAATTTCGAACTCAAATATTTTTAAAATACAATTATGGCAGAAGTAATAAGGATGCCGCTGCTGAGCGATACTATGACGGAAGGAAAGATAGTGGCATGGAATAAAAAAGTGGGCGATAAAGTAAAAGCCGATGATGTATTGGCTGATGTTGAGACTGACAAAGCAACTATGGAAGTGAATGGTTATGTTGACGGAACACTTTTATACATTGGTGTACCTGAAGGCGAGGCTGCAAAAATTAATCAGATTATTGCTATTGTAGGTAAAGAGGGTGAGGATTATAAATCCCTGTTAGATGGTGAAACGTCAAAGACAGAACTGACAACAGAGAACAGAGAACAGGCAGCTGAAGAAAAACCAGCAACTACAAACGCGCAACCTACAACTCCCCAACCCGCAACTTCTAACCCACAACCTGCAACCGTTTGCCTTCCCGAAGGAGCAAAAGAAATTAGAATGCCTTTACTGAGCGATACCATGACTGAAGGAAAAATTGTTGCATGGAATAAAAAAGTTGGTGATCCGGTAAAAGCAGATGATGTATTGGCAGATGTAGAAACCGATAAAGCAACAATGGAAGTAGTAGGTTATGAAGAAGGTACACTTTTGTACATTGGTGTAGAAGCAGGACAGGCTGCAAAAATAAACCAGATAATTGCCATTGTAGGAAAACCGGGAACAGATGTAGCGGCTTATGTTGCAGCTGAAAAAAACCAAACTCAAAATAGTGGACAACAGACCATAAAAACCGAAAAACAGACTACAGAAAACCAACCACAAAAGAAGGAAAATGTACTACAAAGCATTGTTGCGCAGCCCGTAATTTCTAACTCACCACCGGTAACTACTCACATTGAACCCGCGTCTAATGCCGACGGCAGAATTAAAGCCTCGCCCCTTGCTAAAAAAATTGCGGCAGAAAAGGGTTTGGATATAAGTAAAATTAACGGGACCGGTGATGGTGGCCGAATTACTAAAAGTGATATTGAAGGATATAAAGAGGAAACAACAGAAAATAGACTTCAGACCTTAGACCTCAAACAACAGATACAAACCTCACAACCCGTAGCTAATAAGCAGCAACTCTTTACTGAGTCATACACAGATGTACCGCTTACACAAATGCGCAAAGTTATAGCACGCAGGTTGGGCGAGAGTATGTTTACTGCACCACATTTTTATTTAACCATGGAGTTAAATATGGATAATGCCATGGCTGCACGTATTGCAATAAATGAAATTAGCCCAGTAAAAGTTTCATTTAATGATATGATTATAAAAGCCTGTGCTGCTGCACTTCGTTTACATCCAGATGTAAACAGCAGTTGGATGGGAGACTTTATCAGAAAAAACAACCACATACATATTGGTTCTGCATTGGCTTTGCCTGAAGGATTAATTGTACCTGTTATAAAATTTGCAGATCAAAAATCATTGTCTCAGATAGCTGCTGATGCAAAAGAATTGTATGCAAAAGCAAAAGATAAAAAACTGCAGCCAAACGAATTTAGTGGCAACACATTTACCATATCTAACCTTGGTATGATGGATATTGAGGAGTTCACAGCAATCATTAATCCACCTGAAAGTTGCATATTAGCGGTAGGAAAAATAAAGGAAATTGCAGTAAGTCGCAATGGCAAATTTGAAACAGCCAACGTAATGAAAGTAACCTTGAGCTGCGACCATAGAAGCGTAGATGGTGCGGTAGGTGCAGCCTTTTTACAGACATTAAAAAAGTTTGTGGAGAACCCAGTTACGATGTTGGTTTAAAAATTTAATTAATAACTTAAAAGAAGTCTTTCTCAACACAGAGAAAGACTTTTTATTTACCAAAATAAATTTTTATGAAATTCTTAATTGTATTTTTTTACACTTTATTTATTTTACACGCGAGTGCACAAAAAATTGTAAACCTAGTTTTTGTAGGTGATAAGGGAGTGACTGAAAATATTAAAGAAGCAAAATTTTTTATTGTTGTGAAGGATTTTGGAGGTAAACTTCAACGCTTAGACTATAAAATGAGTGGTCCACTAAGTAAAGAAAATAATTACCTCGATAGTAATATGCAAATATTGGATGGTCCCTATTATGAATATGCTTTGAATGGTTCACTTGCTACAGCAGGCAAGTATATTAATGATCTAAAAGAGTACGATTGGATGAGTTACAACCATACAGGTAAAGTAATTCTAATTAAAACTTATTTAAACAATGTTTTAATTAAAACTACAGATCCTGATACTGTGGCAAAAAAAGAAATATTAACAGATAATAAGATGATTGAAAAAGAAGCAGACTTTGGAAAAAATAATAAAGCGTGAAAAATTTTTTAGTTAAAAATTTGAATACCGATATAGGAAATCAGTCAGTAAAAGGAGGTACAGTTAGTGTTGGATTCATAGTAGATACATTAGGTAAATGCACCGATATTCATGTAATAAAATTAATAGAATTTGTACTTGATGAAGAAGTTAAAAGAATAATTTATTTTTCACCGCCATGGATTCCTGCAGAACAAGCAGGCAAAAAAGTAAAGGCTTATAGAATTCAGCCTATACATTTGCAAAACCTTAGTTTCATTATTTACTGAAAGTTCAATAATAAATGCTATTTTTATTAGATGAAACTGGAAGAAGCGAAACAACAATTTATAAATAGCTGGGGGGCATTTGGAACGCAATGGGGCATTAACCGTACCATGGCGCAAATTCATGCATTGTTGCTTATAAGTATGGCTCCTATTACACAAGATGATGTTATGGAGCAATTGAGTATCAGCCGGGGCAATGTAAATATGAATATAAGGGATTTAATTGGCTGGGGATTGGTAGAAAGAGTTATAGTTTCAGGAGAAAGAAAAGAATATTTCACTGCGGACAAAAACATCTGGAAAGTAGCTACACAAATCATAAAAGAACGAAAAAAAAGAGAACTTGATCCTATGTTGAAACTGTTGAGCCAGTTGGAGAACATAGCTGATAAAAAAGAAAAAGACGCTAAAGAATTTTTGACTGTAGTAAGTGATATAAAAAAATTGGGTAGTCATGCTGATACCTTACTAGACCTAATGATAAAAGCGGAAGAGAACAAATTTATAAGTGGGGTATTAAAAATATTTAAATAAAATGCCAAATCCACCAATCATATTGTTTGACGGTGTTTGCAACCTTTGCAACAATTCGGTTCAGTTTGTAATAAAACATGATACTGATAATAAATTTATGTTTGCGGCATTACAGTCACCGACAGGGCAGGCATTATTACAGCAGTATAATTTACCACAGCAAGAGTTGAATTCTTTTGTGTTAATTAAAGATGAGAAAGTTTATCTAAAATCAACAGCTGCACTTAATGTTGCAAAAAATTTAAACGGCCCGGTCAAATTACTGTATGGCTTTATAATTGTACCGGAATTTATTAGAAATGCAGTATATAATTTTATTGCTAAAAACAGGTATAAATGGTTTGGTAAAAAGGAAAGCTGTATGATACCAACACCTGCTTTACAATCAAGATTTTTAAATTAAATATTATGCAAAAAAAAACAGTCGTACTCGGTGCATCTCAAAATGAAGAACGCTACAGCAATATGGCAGTTAAAAAACTGGTAGCACAAAAACACCCTGTTATTGCGATTGGCAATAAAGAAGGAATAATAAATGATATTAAAATAATAAAAGATAACCCATCTTTAAACAATGTAGATACGGTCACACTATATCTAAATCCTGAAAACCAAAAGCCTTATTACGATTATATACTTTCATTAAACCCCAAACGAATCATTTTTAACCCGGGCACAGAGAATGATGAGTTGGAAAGCCTTGCTGCTGCAAAAGGAATTAAAACAATGAAAGCCTGCACGCTTGTTTTGCTATCGACAAACCAGTATTAAAAAAAATCAGATTTTAAATAATAAAATATTCGATGTGGCGTTTATGATACAGAACCTATCCAAATATCTCTAAAAAACCCACAAATGAAAAAATACAGCAAAACTTTGATTGCAGTATTATTAGCTGTTTCCTCATTGGCAAGCTTCGCACAGATGAATGATAGAAGGCCTCAAATGTATTCATCCCGTCCACAATCAATCAATATCGACAAAAGTATTTTCGCAAATGCTTTAGATGCTACAGAAGGCAAAGAAATTTCTTTACAACTTTCTGCCGATTTTACATTTTATGGAAAAGTCATAAGCAATTTTAGCAAGTATAATAATTTACACACTGTAATGGTGCGTTCAAATGAAAATGCGACCACTATACTTCAAATTACCCTCATTCAAGAAAAAAATAATATTTCTTATTCAGGTCGTATTATAAACGGCAATGCTGCAGATGGATATGAAATAAAAAATAATAACGGAGTTTATTCTTTACAGAAATTTGAAACCCTAAAAATTTTAGATCCCTGTAAATTTTAATATCCAAAAGATACTGACGATCGTCCCAATATCCGATCTCATTTATCTCTGATAAAAACCCTATACAATGAAAAACCTTACAGAAAAGTTGTGCTTTATTGCGCTGCTGTTTACATCCATCAATGCTTTCTGCCAGATCCCTAATCTCAGCAGTAATCCAGGCACGATAACTTCACCAAAACCAACTATTTTTTTAGATTTTGACGGACAAACAGTTCAGTCAAGTGGTTGGCAAAGCGGCAGCCGTTTTATCTGCCAGCCGTCAGGATTGAATGCAACTCAAATAACTGAGGTTTTTAACAGGGTTAGTGAAGATTATCGGCCTTTTAATGTAAATGTTACTACCGATTCCACACAATTTTTAATGGCACCAGTTAAACAAAGAATAAGAATAATAGTAACACTTACGAGTGCGTGGTATCAGAATGTTGGTGGTGTAGCATACATAGGTTCTTTTATTTGGGGTGATGATACACCTGGGTTTGTATTTCCTGATAGGATCGGCTATGCTGCAAAATATGTCTCTGAATGTTGCACACACGAAAGTGGACATACATTAGGCCTTTCGCACCAGTCAAAATACGATGCTTTATGTAACCTTACAGATCCATATCGTGGAAACACAGGAAGTGGTCAAACATCATGGGCGCCGGTTATGGGCAATAGTTATTATAGTAATATGACAGGATGGGACAACGGACCAACGCCTTCCGGATGTACTAACGATCAGGATAACCTTACAATTATAACTACACAAAATGGTTTTGGTTATCGCCCGAACGATTATGGAGCAACTCTAGACAATACAACAACTGTTATTAACCCGGCAGGCTTTAATTTGCAGGGAATTATAACAACCAGAACCGATGTTGATGCATTTAAATTTACTATTGCACAGTCTGGTTTTATACATATCAGCGTTACACCTTACAGCGTTGGTTCATTAAATGATGGTGCAGATTTAGATGTAAAATTAATGATGTACAACAGCGCTAAAGTTTTAATTGCTACTTACAATCCCTTAGATGCTATGAATGTAAATATTGATACATCATTAAATACCGGAGATTACTACATTCAAGTTGCAGGTGCTGCTAACAACAATACTACAAATTATGGAAGCATTGGCTCATACACATTATCCGGCTATAGAGGTCCTTTACCGATTCATAACATCAGCTTGAAAGGTATTAACGATAATGGCTTGCACAAATTTAAATGGGAAATTATTGCTGATGAACCAATTGCATCACAAGTTTTGGAGATTTCTTCCAACGGAAATGAGTTTCATACAATGATGACGGATGTTGACGGTATAAGGAAATATGAATATACACCGTCAGAAAAAAATACACTTTTTTATAGGCTGAAGGCAACAAATACGTTAAATCAAAGTTTATACTCAAATATTCTGATTTTAAAAACTAACAGCAGTTCTGATAAACTATTCAGCGTGTCTACTTTGGTTCAGGATAATATAGTGGTAAAAGCTACAGATAATTTTACGTACAATTTGTTTGATTTAAACGGAAGGTTAATAGTATCGGGTAAACAAATAAAAGGAAACAGCAACATTAATGTACAAAACCTTATAAAAGGAATGTATGTATTGCAAATGCTAACAGATAATTACAAACAAACAGAAAGAATTATAAAACAGTAAGGTAGATTCATGTGTAAAGTAAGGGAGTCGGTGTTAGGGACCGGCTCTCTTTTTATTTGGGGTAACGTAGGTATAAAGCTATAAGTATTAAGAATAGATTTTTTCTTTTTTTTACTTTAATATCAGTTCATTTGTAAAATTAATTGAATTATGTTCTCTCAAATCTTAAGTCTCAAATCCTGTTTCACACTTCTATTTTTTCTCCATCAAATCTTCATTTGTTTCTCCAATAAAATCAAGAATTTTTTGCCTGCCCGATTTTTTCACAGCACTTGTCACAAAATGCCTTGGTAAAAACTGCCAGGTTTGTTTCATAGCATTTAAAAAATCTTTTACATTTTTGCTTACGATGCGCTGGTTTTCTTTATCACTTTTTGTAAATGCCAGACTAAAGGAAATATTCCATAATTTAAGGTTTTCTAAAAATTCAAGGTCAATTTTTTGAGGGCTGTGTCTGGCATCTATCAATACAAAAAGATGCGAAAGATTTTCACGCTTGCGTAAATAATTTTCTATCATCTGCTCCCATTTTCTTCTGCTCCGTATACTAACTTTCGCAAAGCCATAACCCGGCAAATCAACCAGATACCATTTTTTATCGGCTACTATTTTTTTACCCTCTTCACCACTGTTACTTACTATTTCGAAATGATTTAAAAGCTGCGTTTTACCCGGAGATCCTGATGTTTTTGCAAGTTTATCATTATTACAAAGCATATTTATAAGAGAGGATTTACCAACATTGCTTCGCCCAATAAATGCATACTCGGGTCTGTCGGGTGCCGGACATTTTTCATACTCAGGACTGCTTATAATGTAGGTAGCTTTTTTTATTCGCATTTTCTATTTTTAGATATGGCGCAAATTTAACTTTATATCAGCATCAAAAACAAACCGTACTATTCTAAGCCTATTTTAAACAGCTTATATTTGCAATGATGACGACGAAATTTGAACACGACAGTATTGTGCCTTATAAAGATTCTGAACTTAGTAAAAAAAATCAGGTAGCAGATATGTTTAACAGCATTGCTCATCGCTACGATTTTTTAAACCGTTTTTTAAGTGCAGGCATAGATATAATCTGGCGTAAAAAAGCAATTGGATATCTTAAGGAAATCAATCCAAAAATTATTTTGGATGTGGCAACCGGTACCGCAGATGTTGCTTTAATGACAGAAAAAATACTCCACCCTTCCTCAATTATTGGTATCGATATAAGTGATGGTATGCTCGAAATTGGAAGAAAGAAAATAAAAGAAAAAAAGCTGGAAACCGTTATAAAGTTATATAACGGGGACAGCGCAGATATTAAATACGATGACAACACATACGATGCAGTAACCGTGGCTTTTGGTGTAAGAAATTTTCAGCAACTGGAAAAAGGATTATCAGAAATTTTAAGGGTGTTGCGCCCAGGCGGAAAATTAATTGTATTGGAATTTAGCAGACCTAAAAAGCTTTTTATAAAAGGTTTTTATAATTTTTACATGAAAACCGTTTCGCCGAATATCGGCAAGCTATTTTCTAACAACAAGGATGCTTATAAATATCTGGACGAGTCTATACAAAAATTTCCTGAAGGGAAAGATTTTGTAAAAATTTTAAATAAAGTTGGCTTCATAAATACATTTAGTAAACCACTGAGCTTAGGTATATGCAGCATCTATTGCGGAACAAAATAATTTTTTTAAACATATTCGTTTCTTTGCTCCCTTTTTTTGGTCAGGCTCAATTACGTAATGAATTAAACCAGCTTGAGCATGACGATGACCGTTTACATTTTGGTATAAACCTAGGCGTTAACCGATCTCATTACAATATCCTGCACAGCAGAAAATTTTTACAGTTTGATAGTGTAAATGTTATTGAAAGCATTAACAGTACCGGCATTAACCTTGCAGGTCTTGTAAATTTAAGACTTAGTAATCATTTTAATATCCGTACTTACCCTATTGATTTAATTTTTACTGAAAAGGCATTTCAATACACTTTAAAATCGCCTGATAAACCAAGAGGTGAAGATACCATTACTACAAAAAAAGTACAGGGTATTACGTTGGCGTTTCCTGTTCAGATAAAATTTACCAGTGATCGTATTGCTAATTTAAAAGTATTTATGATGGTAGGTGCCAGGGTTGATTATGATTTGGCAGCCAATGCAGGTAAAAAAACAAATGATGATGTCATTACCTTACAAAAACTTGACTACGCTGCAGAAGCAGGTATCGGTTTTCATATTTATTTTCCTGTATTTGTATTAACTCCTGAATTAAAAATTGCTTATGGATTAAGGAATGTTTTGTCTCCAAACAATTCAATTAAATATTCAAATACAATAGATAAAATAAGTTCTCGCTCTTTAACATTTTCATTAACGGTGGAATAGAAAAAAGCAATTATTTTCATAATTGCTTTTTTTAAAAGTAGTTTTTTCTCCTTAAAAATCATACACTCTTTTAAACATATTTAGCCTGATACCCGCAGTTACAAGTGTGGTATTACTTTGCACAGGCTGGTTATCAATTTTATAGGTTCTATATTGAAAAGATGCATCTAAAAATAAATTTTGCACAAGTTCGTAAGAGACAAGTGCAGTACCATTAAAACATTTTGCTTTTGTGCCGCTCCCAACATAATAACCTAAGTCTCCGGTTCTTGTTGTGTAATTTTCAAAAATATTTCCACCAAAATTCCTGCCGGTGCTATCAAGCCCTTTATAAAAATAAATTGCTCTTGCATCTATGGTCCATTTAGGCGCGGGCTGGTAATGTGCTATACCAATAAATTCCTGAAAATTTGCTCCTAGTGGGTGCGCCAGAGGCTGGTTGTAATGGCTGTAATTAGTTACCTGATCGTAATGAGAATAAGTAAAAGGTCTAACCCTGTTCACTTCACCCTGCAAGTCAAGATTTTTAATCCCGAAGGCATCAACATACTTTGCGCCAAGCTGGTAACCATATTTAATAACCCAACTGTTAGGGTTCTTTCTTAATTCGGATAATATAAATTCATCCAATAAAAATTGTCCGTAAAATTGTAATCTGTGAGCAATGTTTGCTTTAAAATCAAGTCCTTCTACTACATTATCAGGGCTACCAATACTACCTTCAATATGCCTGTAAAATATTACGGGGTTTAAATACTGAAAATCAAATCTATTTTTTCTTCCAAAAATAATTCCTTCAAACAAACCGATATTTAACCACTTTGTAACATTCATACTCAAGTGGTGCATGGCAGCATATTTTCTGTCAAGCAACGTATCACCCGTTTTTGTAAACTGCGGCATCAGCTCCATAAAAATATTCTGATAGTTAAATTTCCAGACTTTGGTATTTATTTTTGCAAACAAATAACTGTTTCCCCAATCGCTTAAAAACAAACTTCTGTAACCGTTGCCTATAAAGTTCTTATCATACCCAAATTGAAAGTCAATAAACTTTGCCGCATTAAAAGTTATATAACCTCTTGCATCAAAATAATCAACACCGGTTTTTTTAAATGTTTTGTAGAAACCATTACCAGGCACTGCACGGTAAGTATTTACCTGCTCCTGAAAATACTGCGGTCCTCTTTCCTGATTGTCTGTAATGTAAGAAGAAAAGCCAATTTTTTTAGCGATAAGTCCACGGACATTTATCCCACGGGAATTTAAGAATATACGTTCATTGTTACTCGGTTCAAAAGCCTGATGTAATTGCAAAACAGGATTTACTGCAAGAAATAAATCTTTATTGTTTACCTCTAAAAAATTAGCCTTTGTTTTATAAAAGTTATTTAATAAACGCTTTTTACTTGTAAAGTTTTCTTTGGGCGTGGTTACCCATTCGCTGTTGTTCATCAGCAGACTCTGCATGTTATATTCATCTACATCAGTAAGGCCAAGATCTGTCCATTCCCTGAATTTATCAACACCTGTAGAATCTTCATAACCCATTCGGGCACTGTCTAAAAAAGTGGCTTCCTTTACAATATACTTTCTGTTGAAAGGATTAAGTGTTGAAAAATTAAGATCGGTATTGGTCTGTTGCTTTATTTCCAGCCTGTCTATAAAATGGGATTCTTTTGCAGCTTGATTAAGGTAAATAGATTGTGCTGCTGCACTTAGCGGACAAACAAAAACAATAAGTTTAATAAAGCTTTTGATAATTTGCATTTATATTTTAATTTTTGTCTAAAACTTTAACGATTTAATTGAATGCAGAAGTATCTTTTTAAGGACATATTTATCGTAAATGAAGGAAAAATTGCCTGCAGCGATGTTCTGGTTATTAATGAACGTATTGAAAAAGTTTCCCCCAATATTAATGTAAAAGGAAATGTGGTAGAAATCATTGGCGAAAACAAACACCTTTTTCCGGGACTGATAGATGACCAGGTACATTTTAGGGAACCCGGACTTACACACAAAGCAACTATTGCAACCGAAAGTGCTGCAGCGGTAGCCGGTGGGGTTACGAGCTTTATGGAAATGCCCAACACTATACCCAATGTATTAAGCTTGCCATTATTGCAAAATAAATATGATATAGCTGAGCAAAATTCGGTTGCAAACTATTCCTTTTTTATGGGTTTAAGCAACGACAATGCGGAGCAGGCATTACGGGCTAATGAATTAAAAAATAAAATTGCCGGACTTAAAATTTTTATGGGTAGCAGCACGGGCAATATGCTCGTAAACAGCCATACCACACTCGATAAAATTTTTAGTGGCAGTGAATTATTGATTGCCACACACTGCGAAGATGAAAGAATTATAAAGCAGCAGTATGAAAATATTAAAAGTATTAAACCGGTTTTAGAACCGTTAGATCATCCGTTGATACGCAACGAAGATGCCTGTTACGAATCATCTTTAACTGCAATACAATTTGCCAAAAAATACAATAGCCGTTTGCACATTTTACATATTTCTACAGAAAAAGAACTACAGCTTTTTGGCAATATGTTCCCGCTAAAAGAAAAAAGAATAACGGCTGAAGTTTGTGTGCACCATCTTCATTTTACCGCAGATGATTATGATGCTTTGGGGTATAAAATAAAATGCAATCCTGCAATAAAAGCACCTCACAATAAAAAAGCTTTGTGGGAGGCGTTGCTTGATGACCGGCTGGATGTAATAGCAACAGACCATGCCCCACATTTATTAGCAGAAAAAGAAGGGCCATATGAACAGGCGCATGCCGGGATGCCATTGGTGCAGCATGGCTTGCTGTTAATGCTGCACTATTATAAAAAAGGAAATATCAGCTTGGAAAAAATTGCAGAAAAAATGAGTCATGCGGTTGCTGAATGTTTTCAGATTAAAGACCGTGGATACATTAGAGAGGGTTATTTTGCAGACCTGGTAATGGTAGATATAAACAAGCCTTTCACCGTAACGTCGCAAAACATTTTGTATAAATGCGGATGGAGTCCGTTTGATAAAACAACTTTTCCTGTTACAATTGAAAAAACCATGGTAAATGGGAACTTTGTTTATGAAAACGGTGTGGTAAATGCATCACAGAAAGGAAAAAGAATAATGTTTGAAAGGTAGATGTAAGATTTTAGATTTTAGACACAGGAGAACTTAATTCGTGCAATTCACATTTTGGAATTAGGTTGAAGTTTAACAATCAAATTTTTTGTCTTTTATGTTGTGTCTAACATCTTGTATATTCTGACTTATGTCTAACTTCTTGTGTCTAACTTCTAATATCTAATTCATGGAGATTGATAAAACCACCCTTGCAGATCTAGTAATTTTTGACAAAGAAGATGAATTTTCTGTTTTTAATAAGATAAATTTTACGCTTACCAGCAGAGGTAAAGATCAGCTTAAAAAAAATATCAGCGCTCCGTTACCTGATATTGAGTCAATAAAAAATGTACAGCAAACGTTACTTTATATTTTAAGCAAAAAAGAAAAATGGCCAACAACAATCAGCAACGGTACCATAATGGTGGTGGAAAAGTTTTACGAATCCAGTCTTGATCCTATTCCTGCTAAACCCAACGCATTAGCAGCCTTCACTTATAAATTATGGCACAGCCACGATTTTTCTCTTATAAAGTATTCCATTCGTCATTCATTTGATTTTATAAAGGGAATGAAAGAAACCGTTTCTTTTTTTTTAGGGAATGATACGCCGGCACTTCTAAAAAAACAACTGGATGAAGCTAAAAAAATATTAGATAAAGAAGCATTAGGTCTCATTTCAACAAATAAATCAGCAGCAGATTTACAACCGGCACAAATGCTGGAACTGGCACATTTTATTCGTTATAAATACAAAAACAACATCCTTGATCTGCTGTCTATTTTTGGTAAGATGGATGCATGGTATGGCATGGCCTTAGCAGTTGAAAAATATAAACTTACTATGCCATCATTTATTGAAGATGAGTTACCTCAATTAGAAGCAGAAAATTTATATCATCTGATGTTAGAAGAGCCGGTTTCTTACAATATTCAAATGAACCAATCAAAGAATTTTCTTTTTCTTACAGGTGCAAACATGGCAGGCAAAAGCACATTTATAAAAGCGTGCGGCACAGCAGTATACCTTGCACACACGGGTATGGGAGTGCCTGCACAAAATATGCGTCTCAGTTTTTTTGATGGGATACTAAGCAACATAAACGTAATAGATAATATTGCGAAAGGCGAGAGTTATTTTTTTAACGAGGTGCAGCGAATAAAAGCTACAGTACAAAAAGTAAGTGATGGCAAAAAGTGGCTGATATTAATTGATGAACTTTTTAAAGGTACAAATGTACAGGATGCTATGAAGTGCAGCAGTGCAGTAATTGAAGGGTTACTCAAAATAAAAAATTCTATTTTTATTCTCTCCACACATCTTTACGAAATTGGCGATGATTTAAAAAAACATCCTAACATTGCATTCAATTATTTTGAGACCGCCGTAGAGGATGATCAGTTAAGTTTCAGTTACCAGCTCAAGGAAGGCATCAGCAATGACAGGTTGGGTTATCTAATTTTAAAAAAAGAAGGCGTGGTAAAAATGCTGGAGGATATTTAAAATAAACTCATTTGTGCAGGATTTTCTATCAGCAATTTCTTTCTGTGCTGCATTATCATTCTGTTGGTGCCTCCAACATACAAAACTTCCATTTCCTCATACCTGCTCGCCACCATCACTCTTGTTGAGCCGGCATTTTTTTCAAACAATTCCTGCACAAGTTTAGGGCAGTTATTATCTTTTGAAAGATGTGCCAGATAAAGATGGCTCATAAAGGCCGGTTTGTGTTTTGTAAACAGATCAAGCGCCTGTGTATTACTTAAATGCCCTACTCCACCGGTTATCCTGTTTTTTAAAAAATTTGGATACGCTCCATTACTTAACATTTCTTCATCATAATTAGCTTCTAAAAAAGCAGCATGGCATTTTTTAAAATAACTAATAAGTTGTTTACAGGACACACCAATATCTGTGAATACACCTACGGTAATACCATTGCAGGTAATGTTAAAACTGTGGGGATCTGCTGCATCATGAAATTTTGGAAAGCCTGTAATGCTTAACGAGCCTATGTTTACAGGAACATGTGCTTCAAATAAAAAAGCACTTTCAGGTCGAAGATGATAACATCCTTTTCTTGTAGCATCTGTAACATAAACCGGCATACCATATTTATCTGCAAGCCCTGCCAGCCCACGTACATGGTCAATATGCTCATGCGTTACAAAAATGGCTTTCACATTTTTCATCTCCAGTCCGAGGCGGTTCATTCGTCTTTCTGTTTCTTTACAACTAAGCCCTGCATCTATCAATACAGCCTCTTCGTTATTACCAATGTAATAACAGTTTCCGTTACTTCCGCTGTTAAGAGATGTTATGTAAAGAGGCATATTTGTGTGAAATAGAAATAAAACCTTATTTCCAATGTAATTTATAGATGTAAAAATAAGCCAAGTTTATTGTTATATTTCTATTAAAAGCATATCCTTTTACGTAATATGTTTAACCTGTAATCGTAATGTATAAACGCTATTATTTTTTACCTTCGCAAAAATTATTTCTTTGCAAACAACACAGCATTACCCACTCATAATTATTGGTGCAGGCCCAATAGGATTAACCTGTGGCATCGAAGCAAAAAAAGCCAGTATCGATTTTTTAATTTTGGAAAAAGGTTGCCTCACCAATTCTATTTATAACTATCCCGCAAACATGACCTTTTTTTCTACTTCTGAAAAACTGGAAATCGGCGGAATCCCTTTTGTATCCAACAGTCCAAAACCTACAAGATCTGAAGCGCTGGAATATTACCGGCGTGCAGTTGCAAATTACCAACTCAATATTAATTTGTTTGAAGAAGTAACAAGTTTGCAAAAAGAAGGCGAAGGTTTTTTTATTACCACAAATAAGCAAACTTATACCGCTGCGCACATTGTCATTTCAACGGGCTTTTACGATATTCCTTATCTACTGAATGTGCCCGGCGAAAATCTGAGAAAAGTAACGCACTATTACAAAGAGCCACACCTGTATGCTTTTCAAAAAGTGATGGTGGTAGGCGCACAAAACTCTGCAATAGATGCAGCTTTGGAAACCTGGCGCAAGGGCGCAGAAGTAACGATGATTATTCGTGGCAGCGAAGTTGGGCAGCGGGTAAAATATTGGGTTCGGCCTGATATTTTGAACCGCATTGAAGAAGGTTCTATAAAAGTTTATTACAACAGTTTTATCAAAGAAATAAGGGCAACAGAAGTAGATGTTGAAACAGAAAATGGCGTTGTAACCATACCAAATGATTGGGTATTGGCACTTACAGGCTACCAGCCTAACTTATCATTTTTGCAAAAAGCGGGGATTCATTTAAGTGATGATGAAATTAAAAATCCTACCTACAATGAAGACACGCACGAAACAAATGTGCAGAATATTTTTCTTGCCGGCGTTATTTGTGGTGGCATGAATACGCATCGGTTGTTTATAGAAAACTCCAGAGAACATGCAGTAAAAATTATGCAGGTTATAAAAAAAAGAATAAAAAAGATGCCTACGACAGAAATAAAAATAGCAAATATCATTTAGTTGCTATTTTTATTTTCAGCAACAAATACTTTTAGTTTTAAAAAAACAATACAATTTTTCTGAAACATTTCTCGAAAATAAATAGCATATTTTTCGTAATTCACTTTAGAAAATGAGCTCCGTTTATGGCTCAATATAAGGATGAAACTTCTCTTGAAAAAGAAACCCTTCATCAATCTCGCAGAAAGTTTTTTAAAAGATCTACAGCTCTTACCACAGTGGCATTAATACCCTCTAAAATTTTAAAAGCAGCAGAAGATAAGGTAGATGAAAAAGTAGCGGAACATTTTGAACAGCAAACCCTCCGCCTTCGTTGGTACCCACACTTCAATATTATAAATGCCGAGGCCTAGTCTTTTGACCAGCCGACCTATTTATAAAAGTCTTTATGAATTAAAAAAATATCCCTGGTGAATCGGCTGGTCAGAGCCCAAGCCTCGGCGTCTCACGGTTGCAGGCATTGGGCGCTCAAAAAGTTGCAACTCGACCAATGCAGGTGAAGATGATTTTATTGTACGCTGATATTATCTATTGCCATTTTAAAATCTTCCACTTTTTTATTGCCTATCAAAATCCCAATTTCTTCCATGTAGTCACCGTGAAAATTTGCCATGTTAAGCCTTTGTCCTCTAAAAGAAGGAACCATACTGCTGAAGGGAATTTCAATTGTTTGCCAGTTGCCAGTTGTTTTAAAACTATACACATAAGCGTAATAATCCTTGCTGTTGGTTTTAACCCTAAACTGGTATGCTTTACCGTCACACTTCAACACAATTACAAATTTACTGTAACCCTGCAGTTTTATTTTACCTGCATCATATCTTATAGAAGTAAAGCCACCGTTGTTGTCCAGCGATACATGTCCCTCAAATAAACCATTGCCGGCTGCATCCTTACCCATTTTGCCCGCAGATACGCCACCCATTACAGTATCATTCACCACATGCCAATTTTTTAAATCAGCTTCTTTTTTAAAATCAAATATTACCAGGGTGTTTATCATTATGAAGCTTATTGTTGAAAAAAGTAAACGCATTATTTTTTAATTACTAATTGAGAAAATACATGTTGCAGCACGATTTTTTTTATACCTGCACTTCCTACTTATTGACTTTACTACATGTGCCATTTTCAGACCTGAGTGAAAAATAATTGAAATATTTTATACAGCTTACAAAAAAATTATTACGATTATAATTCTCGGCTGCTTTGGCCGTATTACTTCGCTCCATCTTCGTTGGTACTTCTATACTTCTATTTCAAATTATTAAATACCGGTGCCATCGTTGGTGCCCAACCTCAAATAATTGAATGCTGACTCCAACTAGTGCAGAGATGTAGACTCTAGCTCCTACTGGCGGATTCTATGATAATAACAAATAAAATTGTTATCCTCAGCCTTAATTCGTAGCACAAGAAAGACTCGTTTAAACTTTCTCAAAGATTTATTCAATCCCTTACAATGATTATGTAAAATAATTGAGTTTATTTGATGGGTAAAATTTCGTGTCCGACGAACCTTGGCTTCAGCATTAAAACCACATTTCTATTCTTAAAGTTTTGGTAGCTTTAGCAAATGCAAATAAAAAATGTTGAAAATAATGTATTAGTAGATCATGCTGCAAAACATGCCATAATAGTTGGAGCTACAGGTGCCACAGGCAAAGATTTGTTGGAGTTGTTATTAAAAGATAATTCTTTTTATAAAGTAGATGTATTTGTACGCCGACACATAGATATTAAACATGAAAAATTAACGGTACACGTAATTGATTTTGATAAGAACGAACAATGGAAACATTTGGTAAAAGGCGATGTATTGTTTTCATGCCTTGGCACCACGCTTAAAGCTGCAGGCAGCAAAGCGGCACAATGGAAAATAGATTATGATTACCAATATCAATTTGCAAAAGCAGCCAGAGAAAATCAGGTTAAAAACTATGTGTTGGTTTCATCGCAAGGAGCCTCAGCCAAGTCTCGTGTTTTTTATACAAAAATGAAAGGTCAATTAGAAGATGCAGTAATAAAATTACAGTTTCCACTTCTTTCAATTTTTAATCCTCCTATTTTAATACGACATAACAGCGACAGATTAGGCGAAAAAATTGGCGTAAACATTATTAAGGTATTTAACAAAATAGGACTTTTACTTTCTCTTAAACCGTTATCTACACGAATGTTGGCACAAGCCATGATTGGCGCTGCTAAGAATAATAAAAGCAACATTGCATTTTTTAAAAGTAAAGAGATTTGGCAACTCGTGGGTGAAATGGGTAAAGAACAATAAGATTGTCCGCCTTCGTCGGTGCGCATCCTTTAAATTATAAAACGCCAAGGCTTGATCACCAGCCGACCTGATTATAAAAGTATTTAAGATTTAAAAAACGCACCAGCGTGTCGGCTGGTCGACCGGGCCTTAGCAAATAAAAATAGCACTCTTTTCTACCCCTACCAGCACATAAAAGCATACACTCGCAGAATAATTAATTAATTTTCGACAAAGTTGAAAAAAGTTCTACAGGTCCGCATGGCAGGGATAGAAGCGGAAATACTTTTTTGTTGCTTTTGAACAAAAGAGATTGCAGTGAATGAGCCCGTAACAAACGTTTGGCTTTGCACTGTTGACCATGCCCCCAAGTTTGAAGAAAAACTACTCGGGTGGCTCCAATAAAAACCACCATTCAAAAAACCACACTGCATAAAAAACATTAAATTTGGTAACCAAAATACCTCTCATGAAAATAAAAACAACTTCCTTTTTTACGCTCATTTTATTATCCGCAGTTTTTTCATTTGCCCAATCTATAGATTCAAAATATTTTAACGCTATGCAGTGGCGCTGTATTGGTCCGCACCGTGGCGGCAGAACAGTTGGTGCTGTGGGAGTGCCATCACAACCCAATATTTTTTACATTGGTGTAAACAATGGCGGTGTGTGGAAAACGAATGATTTTGGCCATACATGGAAACCCATTTTTGATGATCAGCCTACAGGTAGTATTGGCGATTTGGTAGTGTCACCAACTAACCCAAACGTAATTTATGTTGGCAGCGGAGAAGGTTTACAACGGCCTGACCTTAGCGTGGGTGATGGTGTATATAAATCAGCTGACGGTGGAAAAACATGGAACAACATCGGACTAAAAAATGCACAGCAAATTGGCGGTCTTGCTATTGACCCTACAAACGAAAACCGTTTATTTGTTGCAGCACTCGGCCATCCTTATGGCGCCAATGATGAGCGTGGCGTTTACAGAACTGTTGATGGCGGAAAAACATGGGAACGTGTTTTATACAAAGATGAAAATACAGGCGCCGTTCAGGTTACCATCGACCCAAATAATTCAAACATAATTTATGCAGATATGTGGGCGGGCAGGCAAGGGCCCTGGGAAAATGGCGCATGGAACGGAAAGGAAAGCGGCTTGTTTAAAAGCATTGACGGAGGAACAACATGGAAAAAATTAACCAGCGGTTTACCTACAACAGAACAGGGTTTGGGAAGAATTGGTTTTTGTATTGCACCATCCAACTCCAATCGTTTATATGCCACTGTAGATGCAGGAAAATTTGGGGGCATTTACCGCAGCGATGATGCCGGCGAAAGCTGGGTCAACACTAATACCGATGAAAGATTTTGGGGAAGAGGAAGTGATTTTGCAGAAGTAAAAGTAGATCCTGCCAATGGAGACATTGTTTACACTGCCGGGGTAGTTGTTTGGAAAAGTGTGGATGCAGGAAAAACATGGGCAGCATTTCGTGGTGCGCCCGGCGGCGATGATTATCATAGGATCTGGATTAATCCAAACAACAACAAAATAATTTTAATTGCCAGCGACCAGGGTGCTATCATCACCGTTAATGGCGGAGAAACTTTTAGCAGTTGGTACAATCAACCTACGGCACAGTTTTACCATGTAAGTGCAGATAATTCTTTTCCTTACAATGTTTACAGCGGCCAGCAGGAAAGCGGCAGCGTGGGCATTACTTCAAGAGGCAATGATGGCATTATAACTTTTAGGGACTGGCATCCGGTTGCTGCAGAAGAATATGGTTATGTAGTAGCCGATCCGTTAGATAACAATATTATTTATGGCGGAAAAATTTCACGATATGATAAACGCACCGGACAGGCACAAAAGATTTCACCCGAAGCTGTAACCAGTGGTAAATACCGTTTTGTAAGAACAGCACCGGTATTATTTAATCCAATAGATAAAAAAACATTGTACTACGCCGGCAACGTTTTATTTAAAACAAATAATGGCGGCAACAGTTGGAGTATTATCAGCCCCGATTTATCGAGAGACTCAACAGATATTGTAAAAAATATTCCTGACAACATTGGAATTTACAGCAATGATGATATGAAGAAAATGAAAAGGCGTGGCGTAATTTATACCGTTGCACCTTCTTATGTAGATATCAATACCATTTGGTGTGGTACTGATGATGGATTGATTCAGTTAACAAAAGACGGCGGTAAAACATGGCGCAATGTTACACCTCCGCAACTTACAGCATGGAGTAAAGTTTCGTTAATGGATGCCAGCCATACGGATGTAAACACCGCTTACGCAGCAGTAAATAAAATAAGGTTAGATGATATGCAGCCGCATATTTATAAAACTACTGATGGCGGAAAAACATGGAAGGAAATAACAAATGGTTTGCCTAGCGATCCGATAAACGTGGTAAAAGAAGATCCAATAAGAAAAGGTTTATTGTTTGCAGGAAGTGAAAGAGCAGTGTATGTTTCTTTTAATGATGGTGCAAACTGGCAATCATTGCGACTGAATATGCCTGCAACATCTGTAAGAGACTTGGTAATAAAAGACGATGATTTGGTAATTGGTACGCATGGCAGAAGCTTTTGGATACTGGATGATATAACACCGTTGCGGCAGTTAGCCAATCAACAAACAAATGAGTCAACGGTTTTATATAAACCCCAAAATACTTTTAGGGTAAGATGGAATATGTACCCAGATACTCCGATACCCCAGGAAGAACCGGCGGGACAAAATCCACCTGATGGTGCAGTGATAAATTATTATTTGAATGACAATGTAAACATCATCAGCCTGGAAATTTTGGATGGTAAAAATAATGTAGTAAGAAGATATTCATCAGCCGACACGATGTATAAAATTGGTAATGTAAATATTCCACATTACTGGATAAGACCGCAACAAATATTACCTGCCACCGCAGGCAGCCATCGTTTTATGTGGGATATGCATTATACCCCTTTGAATGTGCCGCCTACCTACCCTATTTCTGCAACATATATGAACACTGCACCTCTGTCGACATCGCCATGGGTAATGCCAGGTATATACACTGCTAAATTAACAGTCAATGGAAAAATACATACACAAATATTTGAAGTAAAGATGGACCCAAGAGTAAAAACAGGAATACAAGATTTACAGCAACAGCATGATCTAAGTATACTGTGCTACAATAATATTAAACATTGTATGAAAAAATTGGAAGGGTTAAATGAAAATACGGAGTCCGCAAAAACATTGACCGGTTTTATAAATAAGTTTAAAACTATTCATAGTACTTTACAGGAGAGTGATATGGTGCTGACAATGCAAATGATAAAAGCAACCAAAGAAACAACAGCAGCTTTTACCCAATTTTTTAAATCATTAAAATAGATTTATATACATTCCCGAAAGGTTTTGCTTACCTTAACTTAAAGCTCAACTGCAGCCTTCGTTGGTGCTTACATCTTTAATAATTAAATGCGGAGGCTTGGTCTCGACCAGTCGATTTAATACCGTTCTACATTTTTCTTAGCTGCACAGTTGCGCTAGAAAGCGTTTTGTTCATTAACAAATTGTGAGTATCATGGTTGTGCAAAAAGCACAACAGTTATAAATTTTTTAATAATATAAAATCAAGTTATAAATTGTTGGGGTTTAAAAATTATCTTCAAATTGAACCAGAGGCTTTTTGTAACAGTCATTTAGTAAAAATCTTAATACAATTATCAATGAAAAAATTTGTTTACCTGAGTCTGATATTTATTTTTCCATTAGTTGCCATCTCACAAAATGTTAAGCTATCGGAATTATCTTTATTTTACAAACCTGCCGAAAACCCCATCTTAAAAGCAGATTCTACATTAGTATTTTACGATTCTCTAAAAAAACAAAATATAAAATGGCAAAAAGCCGATGTGTTTAATCCTGCCGCCATAGTTAAAAATGGAAAAGTATATTTGTTTACGCGAAGTGAAGATAATCCTGCAGCAATATTGGGTGGAAGAACTTCACGAATAGGCATAGCAGTAAGTAATGATGGAATTCATTTTAAAAATTTCCCTACACCGATATTGTATCCCGATGGTAGTAAATTTAAACAATATGATTATCCCGGGGGTTGCGAAGATCCTCGTGTGGTGGAAACAGCAGACGGGCAATATGTGATGGCTTACACAGCATGGAATTACGATGTACCTCGTTTATCTATTGCTTTTTCGAGAAACCTTTTTCAATGGCAGAAAAAAGGTCTTGCTTTTGCCACAGCTTACAAGGGTAAGTTTTTAAACATGGCTTCCAAGTCTGCCTCGATGATTACAAAGATGAAAAATGGCAAGCCAGTCCTTGCTAAAATAAAAGGAAAGTATTGGATGTATTGGGGCGAACATTTTGTAAACCTTGCCTGGTCAACTAACCTCTATGATTGGTATCCATTACTGGATGAATATGGTGAGTTAAAAAAAGCAATGATCACCCGCCCTGGGAAATTTGACAGTGACCTTACAGAATGTGGACCGCCTGCATTGTTCACAGATAAAGGGATTCTGTTAATGTACAATGGTAAAAATGCCAATGATGAAAAAGCAGATCCATCACTTCCCAAAGGAACTTATTCTGTAGGCGAAGTTGTATTCGATATAAATAATATGGAGAAAATTGTTTTTAGAACAGATACTTGTTTATTAAAACCATCATTGCCTCATGAAGTAACCGGGCAGTATAAAGCAGGAACTACTTTCTCTGAAGGACTTATTTATTTTAAAAAGAAATGGTATGTATATTATGGTACTGCAGATTCTTTTGTTGGTGTGGCTATTGCAAAAATGCCATAATAAATTATTTCTCCCTACTAACACAGAGATGCAGACTTTAACGTAGGAATGATACGAAGCTTTTGAGCGTTGACTTTCTGTGCGGCAAATTATAAATGTTTACAAAGCACAGATACCCTAACGCACATTTGCTTGGCTGCATATCTGCTAGTAATGATGTTACTAATATTTCTACATCTAGAAAATATTAGTAATCTTTACTAGAAGAAAGTCAAAACCCAGCTTAATTTTTTTTGCTATTAATCCCACACCCTAACCTTTATTGGTATTTTCCCCTTTCATAAATCTTATGATTAACCATGCAAATTATATTTGTCAATGATGCCCTGGCGTAAATTGTGAGACCATTTTATTCCGAACTTTTTATCAAGGGCAGCCATTTGTTTTGCAATTACCGGTGCATCTGGTGTAAGGCTCTTACTGATCATTTCAGGAATTATTTTATGAAATAATTCTTCCAGATAATCTTCAAAATTCTGGTTAAAAAAACAATCTATAAACCTCAATAGCTTATCAGAAGCATTCCAAAAAGTATGTATGATACCTTGGGGTCTAAAGTTCCAACCACCTGCTTCTACTTCAAATATTTTATCACCGATCATAACCGTGGCGGTACCTTCTAACACATACATAAGTTCATCCAACTTATCATGCGTATGCGGAGAGGGGCCCATTTGCTTAGGAGCAAATGCAACTTCAACATTTGAAAATTGCATACCGGTTTGCTTGGCTTGAATGATAGTTCGAATGTCTGCGTTTCCCGCACCGGGAGTTAAAGGGTGGCGAGGTTTAATATTAAAAGGTTCTAATCCTAAAATAGTATTGCTTTGTGCAGATAACACGTTAGGCATATTTAAAAGTGATAAACCAATTGCACCTGATTTGATAAAGTTTCGGCGTTCCATAAAAAATTTTAAAATTTATAAATTATTACCTATCAAAATTAGCCCGCTACTAAATAGTTCTACTGGTAAAAAAGTGACATTCTAAGAAAGATATGAAAAACCAAAATGGCGTTCAGGTGCCTGTAATTCTAAGTTAGATAAAGAGGATGGCGTCAGTTCTGTAAGGGATTTAAAATCTTTAACCATGTGCTGATAGTCATGATAACCACAAGCTATTGCAATGTATAACCAATCATACTGAGGGTGGAGGTTTTTTAAACGATATGCTTTATCAAACCGAACAATGCGTTCAAATGTTTTTGCACTTACCCCAATTCTTTTCTCAAAATTTCTAATAAATTGCCTTTTACTCAAACAGGATTGGCTTGCCAGCCAATCAATGGAAACATTGTTTTCCTGTTGAAGAAGCCAGTTAGATGCGGTATCTATTGGTGTAAAATTAATATGGATTTTTTTCATTTTAATTGTCAGAAAACTTTCTATGCAAATAATCATTTTATCCAGATCATCTTCCTGCTTCAATCTGTCACAAAGCATTGCTACATCGTTACCCCATATGCTTTCTGCATCTAAAAAATTATTTGTTAGTATTGTTATGGGAAACCTTAATAACTGATACAGGGTGCTTGGCTGTAATACCACTTTAATTGCTAGAAAATCATGACCCGCATGTCTGTGAACCGGCACCGTGTATATACCATTTATTACGCATGACGGATAAGGTTTTATGGTAAGATTTGTATCCTCATAATTTTGTTTATCATTAATATAAAAAGTAATGCTATGCTCCGGCCTTGGATAATGATGCTTTATGGGTGGAATGATTTCTTTATGAAACATAAACCGAAAAACCTGGTATTTGCGCACATACTCTTCTAAAAAAGCTGAAGGAATTATATCTCTGATGAGTGTGGGTATCATTTAATGTAGAGCGGCCTTCAGTTTTATTTAGTAACAGGCACTCCTTTTATTGTTGTGTCAATTTACGGTTAAATATTCATACAATTGTTTCAAACCATGGAGCATGTGCACTTTCATGGGTGCCATTACTTTATATTATTAAGTGCCAGGACCTGTAAAAATAGAAATCTTGCAGCCGAGGATTACACGTATCCATTACAAATAATAATCTAAGCCAATTTCTTTAATCTAATTCCTTGCAGTTAGATTAATTGGCTGCAAGGAATAGCAAATGTTTAAAACTGCTTGCAATAATTCGTAATGTTTACATAAAAAACTATTTCAGTATAGCTTTAGCCAGCTGAACTTATAATTATAATTTGCCTCCGCTTTAGCAACATTTGTTCGCTTCAATAAAAGTTGAAAAATATTTTGCTGCTGCGCATGGCCGGAATAGAAGCGCAAAGCCTGCAGGCGAGAAACGAGTGCGTAATTGCAGCGGATAGCCCGTAACAGATACTTGGCTTTGTACACTTGCACACGCCCCCCGAAGGCTTTACACATCCTCCGCCATTTTACCAGCCATGTTTACTCATACGCTTTTCATAATTATCATCGCTCTCAATGTAAACCTCAAACACGGCTTTTTGTTTCCCGGCAATGTCATTGCCTATGTTATAGCTTCGGCTTGCTTTAAAAGCTTTTTCAGATGTGCCTTTCAGCACTTTTACCCATGGAAAATATTGGCCGGTTTGAGATTGTTTTGTAAGTAACCCTTTAATAATTTCTGTAAAATAATGTGTAAAAATGCTGCCTATTTCATTGTCTGCAATGGCAGGCTGCCCATGCGTAGAGGACGAAACCAAAACACAAACCTGGTTACGATGGTCCGCATATAATTGTTTTGTAAACTTTTTGCTTGCAGCAACCATTAGCTCATTAGCGATATCAATCTCAGTTGCACTTTCTTTTTTGCGGGTAAATTGAATAACAGTATTACAGCAATCTGCAATAGCAATATTAATACGCCCGCCATAAAGGCGCATAATCTGTAACAGCACTTTAAGGTTTTCGGTATTCTCTTCTATAAAATTTATTTTATTAAAATCAGGTTGGTTATCATGACTTCGCAAATCAAGTTGTGGATATTTATATCGACTATCATTTTGATAACTAAAGCCATGACCTGAATAATAAAATACAGTTACATCATTATATAGACCTACACCATCCAGCGTTTTAAAAAGGTTTTTGTAGTTATAATTGACACCCGTTATTTCTATAGAACAAAATTGATAACCCGTGTGGGCACAAATTTCTGCAAAGGTTTTTTTTACTGCTATTGCGTCTTTTGCGCAGCCAATTTTTAAAGCAGGATCATGCGTGTTAGACATGATGATCAGCACAAGCCGATCTTTTTTAGCGTTGAGTAAACCTTTTATGTTGGTTTTGAATTTCTTTAAGGTAACAGAAAAATTTTCAGTTTTATTCTCTAACATTTTACATTTCATTTAAGTTTTAATAAAATAACAGTGCATACATATTAAAAAATATTAATGTAAATTTATTATTCTTTTAGGAAAAAAAACTAAAATAATTTGTTTAACCATTTACACTATGGTAAAGACTTACACTTTTCTTCTATTATTGTTATTAAGCGTTACAGCAACAGCACAATCTGTAAAAATAGACAGTTTTAAAAAATTACTTACAATACCTCAAGCGGACAGCAACAGAGTTACGTTACTCTGGAAACTTGCTGAGCAATATGAATTTTTTAAACCCGATACCACCATAGAACTGGCGCAAAAGGCGCAGCTGTTAGCAAGCCATATAAAATATACGGAGGGGGAAAGCCGCTCTTATGCTATTATGGCCACAGGGCATTATTTATTGGGCAACTATACAGCATCGCTTAATAATTATATGCAGAAATTAAAGATTGAAGAAAAAAGAAACAGCATTCGTAATTATGCAAGTGCCCTAAATAATATCGGGCTTATTTATATTTTATTATCGGATTATGATAAAGCATTAAACTATTTATACAGAGCAGACTCTACTGTGAAAGCTGCCGGTGGCGCTGCAAAAAAAGAACTGGAATTCGGCATCCTTACCAATCTTGGTGAAACCTTTTATAAAATGAAAAATACCGATTCTGCCAAGCATTATTTTTCTGAGGCATTAAAAAAAGGGATTGAAAATGGAAACGATTTTTACCGGGGCGTTGCTTTACTTGGTCTGGGAAATGTATTGGCTGCTGAAGGAAATAATGATGCTGCAATGATGAATTATCGCAGTGCATTACCATTTTTAAACGATGGTACCAACGATGATATGCTTTGTGAAAATGCATTAGGCTTTGCAAATATTTTTCAAAAAATAGCAAAGCCTGACTCTGCACTTAGATATGCAAGACTTGCTTATAATATAGCCCGTAAGGATGGATTTTTAAGCAGGGAACTCGATGCTGCAAATTTTCTCACCCACTTTTATAAAACTAAAAATAAAATTGATAGTGCTTTTGTTTACATGGAGCGGACAGTGATGTTAAAAGATTCATTAAAAGGCCAGTCAAAAACAAGAGAGGCTATGATAATAAGTACGAATGAACAAATACGGCAGACAGAAATTTCAGAACAAAAACTCCGTGAAAAAGAAAGCAGGTTACAACAGTTGGAGATACTTGCTATTTGCATATTTATTCCGATATTTTTTATTTTAACTGTTGCAATTAGTAAAATCAGAATCCATAGAAACGTAGTTCGTTTTATGGGTGTAGTATCACTGCTGATGTTCTTTGAATTTTTAATTCTTTTATTGCATCCGCTCATAGAAGAATTAATGCATCACAACAAAATATTTGAATTGCTTGTACTGGTGATTTTAGGTGCAGGTCTCGTTCCGCTTCACCACAAATTGGAACATATTCTTATTGAAAAGCTTACAAAAGTAAAACCTGCTAAAAAAGAAGAATTTAAAAATTCGGATGAGAACAATTTTCGTGATGTCCGAGAAGATAAAGACCCGGAAACCAATAATAGATTGCCTGCATTAATTACTGAGGATGAAAAAAGCCAAGATAAAAATTCATCTTCTGTAAACAATGCTACAGAAGATGAAAATTTAAATACTTAAGAAGATGGAATAACCGGTTTTGTAATTGCTGTTTTTAAAACTGATTTTTTTGCAGGTGCGGCCTTTACAGGTGCAGCTTTTTTTGCAGGTGCAGCTTTAGTAGCTTTTTTAGTTGCCATAATTTATAATTTTGATACTTAAATATAAGAAAATATTATATACATAAAAAATTTATAATATATCTTGCCCTATTTATTAAAAAGCTTAAACCTATTTTCTTCTACTTGTTTTAATTGGCAAGGAACCCTAAAATTGTTAATTTAAACTGTAAAGATATTTTCCAAAAAAAACAGCATTTACCTTCTAAATAAACACCAATACTACCGGAGAAATGCTTACTCTATTGCTCCTTCTAGCACAGAAATACATAACCTATTTCGTACTAGAGATGTATGCTTTATTTATTAAAGCAGGATTATCTATTCTAGTTCCTAGTAACGCAGAGATGGGTGCTAAAGTGCAGAAATGAGGTGTGGCGCTCGTGCAAGAATTTTTTGTGAAGAAATTTATTATACGGATAATGCCCATCCTTTTGTACACTTATCCATGAGCAAATAAATTTAAAAAGCCTACCAAATCATTTTGCCAAAGAATCGTTAGATGATATATTTTTATATCCGATAATGATTTATAGTAGTTCAATTATTAACCGCACAGATGCCCTGAACTTTGCTATTCTGTGTATCTGCCTTTATTTTGAATTTTAATAAAAGTGAAGTAAATTTTCAAAAAAAAAGCAAATTATATTCATTTTAATTCTTGTAATCGAAAAATGGCAATTTGCAAAAGATGATTTCGTAATCCTTTCACATCAGCACAGTTTTATAAAACGGGCATTGACAATTTGTGTTTTTAACAATGTTTGTAAAAATTTAGTGGCTATTTATCTAAGAATTTCGGGAAGAAATGAATCTAGGAGAAGGGATTATTTGAGGATATAAAATGTATATGAATTATTAAATACCTCTTAATAAATTCTTTTAAATATTAAAATTGGTTTAATAAAAAAGTTATTTTTGAGTTTACTCGGATTGCATTTGGTAAAAACAAATGGCTTAATTATTTGACGAACAATAAATATTTAATTCAAATAAGAACGTATTCTCCATGCCATTTTTGTATGTTTCTCCATTAGTCCCATTACAAAACCGGTATTATCATAATTGTTATATTTCCCAGAGAAATCAGTTGCTAATTGATTTAATTGTTGTATTATTATTTCATGGTCAGCAAGTAAATTTGACAACTGTTCTTTTTGACTAACGGGGTAACTGTATTCGGCTAATGTTGCAAATTTAAAATAGTTACTTAAACGCCCTGCTGCAAAGGGTTTTATGCTTCTTACTCTTTCAATTATATCATCTATAACAATATCTAATTCTTCATATTGTGATTCATAAAACTTATCTAATTCTACTGCATTGCGGTCTTTAATATCCCAAGAAGAATAGCGGGTTGCATAAAGCATATATTCATTTGCTAATAATTTTTTGAGCTCCACAAGTAGTAAATATTGTTCGTTTTTTATGCTGTCAATTGTAATCGTCATAAAATAATTTTTTATTAAAAGATGCTTTTAATTAATTTCTGGGTTCAAAATCCCCCCCCTCATTTTTTATTTTTTTAGCCCTATTAATTAATTTTAATATTGCTTTTTTTTATATTTAAAATGAAAATATTTTTACAAAACCTAAATAAAAAAATACTGCTAGAGATAATTTCATTCATAATTAGGAATATAGGTTTTATAAGATAATTACATAATTACTTGTAGACTTTGAATTGTTATAAAAGTTTAAGAGGGTAAAATATTTTAAGAAAAATAAAGTGCTTTAAATAATTACTTTAATATTTAATTACAGTTATCATTACGCACAGGTATATGGACTATTACAGAAATAAACCAATGGCAATTGTGTTTGCTTTGTATTTGGTAAGTGATTTTACAATCAAAGTAAAACTAAGTGTAAAAATATTTGTAGACCAGTAAATATAATCATCGATTTATCATACATCAAACGCTAGAAATAATTGTGAATTCTGAACTATGTAAGAATGAGTGAACACTTAAAAAGTGAATACGGCAATTTCCTTAGGAGGTATATTGAGCTATATTTTAATTTTATTTCGCTACTCGAAAAATTTTCCGCTAGAACAGTTTATAATTGCCATTATATTAGTCCTACTTTTATTTGAATAAATGCAATCCATAATATTTTAATGAGTAATCTAATTAGTACGCAAAACTTGAAAATGTATTAAACCTAAATATGAGTGCTAAAAAATAATCATTAACCTAATAACCTAAATTCAGACGTTTTTATGAAAAATCTTATATTATTATTGTTACTATCACAAAGTATTTATGCGCAAAATAGTCCCAACATTGATCATGCAAAACGATACGATTTTGTGTTGCAAAATTTTAAAACAGAAAGTGGTATCGTATTACCGGAAGCGCATATTATTTATGGTACTTATGGTCATTTAAATGCTGCACGCAATAATGCAGTGTTGCTTCCCTCTCATTACATGGCAGATCACCGGGGTTACGAATGGCTTATTGGAGCGGGACGTGCATTGGACACAACTAAACTTTTTTTAATAGCCACAGAGCTTTTTGGCAATGGAAATTCTTCTTCTCCAAGCAACACACCAGAGCCTTTTCACGGACCACGTTTCCCAGTTATGACCATTAGAGACAATGTTGAGGCTGTTCACAATTTGCTAACAGCAGATCTTAAAATTACACACCTCAAAGCCCTTATAGGTTTTTCAATGGGTGCACAACAAGCCTTTCAATGGGCGGTAAGTTATCCCAGCTTTTCTGACCGTATAGTGGCAACTTCAGGCACGGCAAAAACATACCCACACGGCTTTGTACGCCTCGAAGGACAAATAGCTGCTCTAACTGCCGACGAAGTATTTAATAACGGTGATTACAGCAAACCCCCGGTAAAAGGATTGCAAGCTTTTGGTATCGTATGGACAGCCTGGCTTTACTCACAGGAGTGGTGGCGCAAGGAATTGTGGCGTACCACATCCGCGCCGGGAACAACGTTTGCACAGGTGCTAAACGAATACAAAACAAATTTTATTCCGGGTGCTGATGCCAATAACCTTATACTGCAAATGCGTACCTGGGAGCAGCACGATGTTGGTACTACGACGGGTTTCAATGGCAATGTAGAAGCTGCGCTTAAATCTATTAAAGTGCCGTTTTTATATATGCCTTCTGCAACAGATTTATATTTCCCTGTGGGCGATGCAACTTACGAAGCAGCCTTTATTAAAAAGGTAATATTTAAACCTATTCCTTCACTTTGGGGACATACGGCTGGTGCAGCAAGTAATCCTGCAGATAAAAAATTTCTCAATGATAATATTGCTAATTTTCTTAAAAAATAAATCAGTTTTTGTTGAAGGAAATATGAGTCGCAGATATTATTATAATTAATGTCCTTTTATCCACCCGCCATCTACTGCCAATGACTGGCCTGTAATATAACTGGCCCGCTCACTTACTAAAAATGCAGCAGCTGCAGCAAACTCTGAAGTAGTTCCGAATCTTTTCATTGGTATGGTTTCTTTTACCTCATTTACTTTAGGGTTCTTTTCAATCAGCCCTTGTAGCCTGTTGGTACTGGTGTAACCCGGCAAAATATTATTTACAGTAATACCATTTATGGCCACTTCGTTTGATAAACTTTTTACAAGACCCAACAAACTTGTGCGTACTGCGTTGGATGAAATAAGGTTATCAGCAGGTTGTTTTACTGCAACAGAAGTAATGGTTAAAATACGCCCCCAACTTTTTTTCTTCATGCCCGGTAATACCTGCTGAATAATATCTACCGCACTTAAAAAAAGTAAATTGTAAATGTTTTTCCAGTCATCTAATTTAAATTGCTCAAACGGACCTGCAGCCGGGCCTCCGGTATTGGTCACTAAAATTTCTATAGCTCCAAAAGCTTTTACACTTTCATCAACTAAATTTTTTCGTTGTATTTCATCTGTAATATCGCACACAACTGCAAGTACTTTATTCTGTGCAACAGCATTTATCTCTTGCTCAGTTGCAGCAAGTGATTCAATATCTGTCCCACAGATAATAACTTTAGCACCTTCAATTGCCAGCTCTAATGCTACTGCTTTTCCCAATCCTTTACTTGATGCAAGTACAAGTGCAACCTTATTTTTTATTCCTAAATCCATTTTAAATTATTTGCTTAAGCATAGATTATTTTCTTAAATAAGCATCAGATCCATCGATCCAATCTTGTCTTGGCGGCGAAAAAGTATCTATCTCAACAACTTTACCAACCATCAAAGCTTTATGCCTGCGGTGGCCCGGAATAATAATTGAATCCCCAGCCATTAAATCAATCGCTTCTTGTTCGTTATCATCAAACCAAAAACGCAATACACCTTCTATTACTTCAGTTACCTGTTCGTTTTCGTGTGAATGCCATGGCACTGTAAACCCGTCTTCAAATTCCATTTTGGCTACCATTATTTTCTCGCCATAAATAAATTGTCTTTTCATTTTATCATTCACCTGATCTACCGGAATATTATTCCAATTAATTTTTTGCATTCTGTATTTATTTATGAAAGGGTTAAAATATTTTCTTCTACCGATACTAACCAGTTGCGTTTATCCTCTATTGTTCCTGCCCTTAATCCTGTTATTTCGTTGTAGAGCATGTTACTTATTTTTTCGGTATCAACAGGCAATATCATATGCACATCGCCATGTGTAATTTCAGCAATATGGGAAACTACGGCAGCAGTACCGGCTCCAAAAGCTTCTTTCAATGTTCCGTTTTTAGATGCCTCTACTATTTCATCAATATAAATATCTCTAACCTCTACTTTAATATTTTTTTCTTTCAGTATCTCAATAAAATAAGTACGTGTAGTGCCTTTGAGTACTGCGCCTGATAATTTTGGAGTAATTACTGTATCGGCTATTACAAAAAACAAATTCATCATACCTGCTTCCTGTATTTTTTTAAAGGCCGGACTTTCGAGCCAGATGATCTGGTCATATCCATTTTGTTTTGCCAGCTGCCCTGCTTTTAGAGAGGCTCCGTAATTACCGCCGGTTTTAGCCTCACCCGTACCACCAGGCACTGCCCTTATAAATGTTTGTTCTGTTACCAGTTTTACCGGTTTATTAAAATAAGGCTGTGCAGGACCGGCGTAAATATAAAAAGTATAAGTGCTGGATGGCGTAACCCCCAGCGAACTCTCTGTAGCAACCATTGTTGGGCGCAGGTACAAAGCACTTCCAACCTCTTTTGGTATCCAGTTTTTCTCACAAAGCGTTATTGATTTTAAAGCCTGCATAAAAATATCTTCGGGTACTGAAGGCATGCACATACGTTCGGCTGAAAGATTAAAACGTTTAATATTTAAATCAGGTCGAAGAAGTTTAGGAGCACCGTCCAAACCAATGCTTGCCTTCATACCTTCAAAAATACACTGGCAATATTGTAAGGCTTTCGATTGAGGATCGAGCATTAATGCCTGATAGGGAACAATTCTAAAATCACCCCATGCTTCATCGGCATAGTCCATGATAAACATATGATCGGAGGTATATTTTCCAAAAGGAATATCATTAAAATCTATATCTGCAAGTTTCGAGTTTGTCGTTTGTGTGATGTTGATATTCATACAAGCTTTGGTTTCTAATGAAGATTATTAAATAAATCTAAAATTCTATTGATTGATTATTCTTTATCAATTTAAGACACAATATGTTTAAAATTACATAAAATGTAGTTATGGTTTATGGTACTACGAAATAATACAGGTTTTAAAAGAGAATAATAATTTATCAAATGCGATAAGTTGTGTCTGCATTGCAAACTTTTAAGGTTTAGTTATCGTTATATATATTTTTATATGCGCATTACACAATTCATTCTCATAACAAGTATTTTATTTTACATTTCAGGCTGTGCAAGTATGAAGCCTGCTGATTTTGAAAAAGGAAATTCAGAATCAGACCCCATAAAGTTTTTTATTGGCAAAACTATTTCTGATGGTGTAATTGAGAACCATGAAGGTAAACCCACAGCCCGGATAAAAACTGAGACCGGGGGTACACTAAAAGACGGATTGATTCATATTGAGCAAAATCTTTATCCTGAAGGTGGAAAGAAAAACCACCGCTCATGGCAATTACGCCAGATAGATGAACACCACGTAGATGCTACAGCAAACGATATTTATGGCGCCGCACATGGTCTGTTATATGGCAATAATTTCAGCTGGACATTCAGGCTTAAACTTCCGCAAAGAAAATTTATTAAACACCTTCGCATGTCTCAAAACATGTACCTAATGCCTGATGGAAATACCATGATTATCCGCAGTGTATTGCGCAAATTTGGTTTTACAGTTGTGCAAATAACGGAGACGTTTCAAAAAAATTAAATCTCTTTTTATTTTTAATGAAGGCGTTGTTAAGAAATCATGCTATTTATTAATTTAAAAGGATTCCTCAATTAATATGATTGGCAAAAGGGTTGTTGTATTGTATTTCAGCAAAACCCAATCAACAAAGGAAATTTTTCTTCAAAACTATTCACCCTAAGCCTGGTCATTCCACAGCTTTATTCCACCATGTATTCCCTCAAGATTGGTAGCAATTTTTATATTTTCTCCAAGAGATCCTGTTAATTGCGCTGCATTACCACCACCAATAAAGAGTCTGTCATAATTAAACACAGTTTGCAAAATGCCCAGTACCTTTTGCATGCGCCTATTCCATTTTTTCTTTCCGTATCTATTTAAAGCTTTTTGCCCGCAATAATCATCATAAGTTTGGCTTTTACAAACCGGATGATGCGCTAATTCAAAATGCGGTAGCAATTTTCCATTCATTAAAAAAGCTGTACCAAAACCTGTACCTAGGGTAATCATTATTTCAAAACCTTTTCCACTTACCACAGCAAGGCCCTGCATATCAGCATCATTCAGCACTCTTACCGGACATCCAAGACTATCTCCAAGAACTTTATTAAGGTCAATGTTTTTCCAAGATTTATTGTCAAGATTGGGGGCAGTGTAAACAATACCGTTTTTTACAAACCCAGGAAACCCTGCCGCAGCCTTTGTGTAGCCTTGTAAAGTTTTAGCCAGTTGCATTATGGTGGCAACAACCGCCTTTGGGGTAGCAGGTTTTGGTGTAATAAGTTTTTCATAATCCTTCAGCAATTTACCACCCGCATCAAGCAACATAGCTTTTATATGAGAACCACCAACATCTATGACCAGTATTTTATCATCAGGAGAAAGCATAATATTTAATTAATATTTGAGAAGTAAATTTATGAAAACAAATGTTTACAAATCAGTTGCCCAATTATTTAATCTCTTAAAAAAGCTTTTGTAATTTCAATAAATCAATCAATTTTTCTTTATGAATAATGCAGAAGCAAAGCGACTTGCAGCAAATGCTCTTAATGAAATTCCATTGGAAAAATGGGGCCCATACCTCAGCGAAAGGCAATGGGGGACAGTTAGGGAAGATTACAGCGAGGATGGCGATGCCTGGAATTATTTTACACATGACCAGGCAAGGAGCAGAGCATACTTATGGGGCGAGGATGGTATTGCCGGCATATGTGACCGGGCACAAGATCTTTGTTTTGCACTGGCAATGTGGAATGGCAAAGATTCAATTCTAAAAGAAAGATTATTCGGTCTCAACAACCACGAAGGCAACCATGGTGAAGATGTAAAAGAACTGTATTATCATCTGGATAATATTCCCACACATTATTACATGCAATATCTCTATAAATATCCGATAGCTGAATTTCCCTACAATGACATTTTAAATAAAAACCAGGCACGCAGTAAACAGGAACCTGAATACGAAATTTTAGACACAGGAATTTTCAATAACAACAATTATTTTGATGTTTTTATAAACTATGCAAAAACAGACAGCGATGATATTTCCATAAAGATTGAAGTGGCGAACCGGAGTGCAGCAAAGGCTTCTATAACATTGATACCAACACTTTGGTTTTACAACAGGTGGCAGTATGGTGGCTTATCTGCAAAACCGTCTTTAACACTCAACACACCAAACTGTGTAAAAGCATCTCACGAAAGAACAGGTACTTATTATTTTTATTTTCAGGAATCAAAAGAAAGACTGTTTACCGAAAATGAAACCAACAATGAAAAAATATTTGGTACAGCTAACAAATCCATATTTGTAAAAGATGCTTTTCATGATGCCATTATTTCGGGCAAAAACAAAAAAGAATTATCAGATAAGAAGGAAGGCACAAAGTTTTCTCCTGTTTATGAACTTACTATCGCAGCAGGCAAAAGTGAAATTATTTTACTGCGTTTATCAGATAAAATATTACAGGATCCTTTTGAAGATGGGCTTCAAATTTTTGAGCAAAGAAAAACAGAAGCTGATCAGTTTTACAGCAAATTAATTGTGCAGCATGATGATGAACTTGCAGCAATACAAAGATTGGCATTTGCAGGACTTTTATGGAGTAAGCAATTTTATCATTATGATATTGAGCGCTGGCTAAATAAAACAGACAGTAACCTTGCCTCGGATAATGACAGATTAAATGGTCGTAATTCGAAATGGATTACACTTAAAAATCAGGATGTAATTTCTATACCTGATAAATGGGAATATCCCTGGTACGCTTCATGGGATGGAGCTTTTCACGCTATCTCCATGTCGCTGATAGATCCGGTTTTTGCAAAGAACCAGTTGCTTTTACTTATGCGGGAATGGTACATGAACCCTGCCGGGCAGTTACCGGCATACGAATGGGATTTTAGTGATGTAAACCCCCCCGTACATGCGTTTTCCGCACTTGAAATTTATAATATTGAAAAAAAAACATTAGGGCAGGGCGATATAATATTTCTAAAAAAAGTATTCCAAAAACTTATCATCAATTTTACCTGGTGGGTAAACAGAAATGATGCAAACGGAAATAATATTTTTGAAGGTGGGTTTTTAGGCCTGGATAATATCAGCATTTTCAACCGAAATATTCCGCTTGATAACAATGTTGTACTGGAGCAAACAGATGGCACCGCATGGATGGGGATGTATGCGCTTAATATGATGGACATAGCCATAGAAATTGCCCTGCACGATTCAGCTTTTGAAGAAATGGCAACAAAATTTTATGAGCACTTTGTAATTATTTCTGCAGCACTTAATGAGCTTGGCTTATGGAATGAAGAGGATAATTTTTTTTACGATGTGCTTGCAGTAACGGGCTACGCTGTTGCACCATTAAGGGTTCGTTCTGTTGTTGGTTTATCGCCACTATTTGCTGTATCTGTTATTGATTTAAACGAAACGGATAAATTAAAAGATTTTAAAAAAAGAATACAGTGGTACCAGACTTATCGCAGTGAAAAGAATAAATACCTCCCCGGCGAAAAGCATGCCGATGGTGAGGACATGATACTTTCTTTAATACACAAAGAAAAACTGGCAACGCTGTTAAAAGTATTTTTAAATGAGCAGGAGTTTTTATCTTCTGGCGGCATACGTTCCTTATCAAAATTTTACGAAGAAAATCCCTATAGCATTACCATCAATAACAAAGATTTCAGCATACAATACGATCCTGCAGATGCTACTTCAGGCATGTATGGAGGCAACTCCAACTGGCGTGGCCCCGTGTGGATGCCGATTAATTATCTTTTTATAAAAGCATTAAAAAAATATGGGGCGTTTTATGGAGACTCCCTGCAGGTTGAGTATCCGGCAGGCTCCGGTAAAGATTACACATTAACTGAAGTGGCAGATATGCTTACACAACGCATCGTAAGTATTTTTAAAAAAGATGAAAACAATGATAGACCGGTTTTTGCTGAATACAATCAATTTTATAAAAACGAAGGAAATAATCTTGTACTCTTTCACGAATACTTTCATGGCAACACCTTAAAGGGTCTTGGTGCATCTCATCAAACAGGGTGGACGGCACTTTTATTAAATTTAATTATGAAATAAGGTTAATCAAGTATTCCAATAAGCTGTTTTTAAATTATTAGACAAGTTTTTTAAGAAATTTTTCCCATTTGTCTTTAAAAACTAACCTTTAGGTAATGTGAGTATACTTTTTTTTAATCTTTATGGGAAAAAGTATGGCTATATATTTGAAGCTGATTACAGACCCGGTAAATTTATTTTATAAACATATTTTATTTTGTACGATTTTAAATCTAACAATTTATACAAACAACTTTCTAAAGCTATTTTTTTGGCAGCAGGCGTTGTTATCTTGTTATTTTTAACTTATAAAATGATAAGTGTTGTTTTGCTGCTTGTTTTTGCTTTTGTACTAGCAGTTGCTATAAACGGTCCAGTTACAAATCTGGAAAAAAGAAATATAAAAAGAGGGTTGGCCACAACCATAGTGTTTGTTTTAATTATGGTTTCTTTCATTTCAATCGCCATATTTGTAGGGCCGAAAGTAAATAACCAAATATCAGTTTTAGTAAGCAATCTCCCATCTTATGCAACCCAGGCTTCCACAACAGTTAGTTCTTGGTTCAGCGACTACCCTGAGCTTCGGAAAGAAATTATACTGGACCCTACAAAACTTTCCTCTCTCCTGCCGTCCATTCCAAAAACTTTAATGCAGGTTGGTTCGCTATCTCTTTCTATTTTAGCTCAGTTACTTGTTGTTATTGTCTTCATAAGTATGGTTGCTTATATGGTTACAAGCCCCCGCCCACTGTTTGAATTGTACTTACTCAGTTTTGCACCTGCCAAGCGGGATAAAGCCACTGTAGCTTTTACACGTATTTCTTTTATGATAACAGGATGGATGAAATCAATATTAATAGGAGGGGTTATAAATGCTGTAGCTGCTACAATTTTCTTAAACATAATGGGTGTACCCGGCGCATTTGTTTGGGGGGCGCTGGCATTTTTTACAGAATTTATTCCCAGAATTGGCTTTTTTATTAAAGCAATACCTCCCATTTTAATTGCGTTAGCAGTTAGTGGTACAACGGCGGTATGGGTTACTGTTTTCTATCTCGCATCAGATGAATTAATGGCAGATTTTATTATGCCTAAAGTAAGATCAAATACTATGAAGATACATCCCGTTTCTATACTCTTTGCAGTAATGGCAATGGGTGTGGCTTTCGGTTTTATTGGTTTATTGCTAGCCACTCCACTTACCGGTATTATAAAAGCTTTTTACGAAGTATTTTGGGTAAATAAATTTGAAGATGATAAATTAATGAACCTGCGTATTCAAAATATGATGTATCCAAATGGTATTCCATCAAAAAAAATAGTCAATGAAAATGATTAATTTTTTAAAAAAGATTTGATCAGATATTTTTTTACTTTCAATTTTTTTAAGCGAAATCCTGTTCTATTATTTGTAAATAGATTTACTAAATGTATATTGTTTTTACAATCTTACAGAATATGGTTACAACCCTTCTCATTACAGTTTTTATTACAGGATATATTGCTATAGCTTTTGAACATGTTATAAAACTTAACAAAGCTGCATCAGCATTAATAATAGGTGTGCTGTGCTGGACCGTTTATATTTTGCAGAGCAATGCAGTTGAAGTTGTTGGCGAAGAACTATTACATCACCTTGGTGAAATCTCTTCTATATTATTTTTTTTATTAGGCGCCATGACAATTGTTGAACTGATAGATTCGCATGACGGATTTGATGTAATTACCCAAAAAATAAACACTACAAGCAAATCAAAACTTTTATTAATTATAACCGTAATTAGTTTTTTCCTTTCAGCTCTGCTTGATAATTTAACAACGGCCATTGTAATGACATCTCTTTCTTCAAAAATATTATCAGAAAAAGATGATAAACTCTGGTTTGCCGGTATGATTGTTATTGCTGCCAATGCCGGCGGTGCATGGTCGCCTTTGGGAGATGTAACTACAACTATGTTGTGGATTGGCGGACAGATAACGGCGCTCAACATTATGAAACAACTTATACTGCCAAGTACAGCTGTCTGTTTATTTCCGGCTTTAATAATTGCTCACCGTTTTAAAGGTCAGCAGTTTCAGCAAAATGCTGAAACTGCCGGTACACCAAAAGAAAAAAAGAATGGTAAAACTATACTTTTTGCCGGGGTTGGTTTTTTACTTTTTGTTCCTATTTTTAAAACATTAACGCACCTTCCTCCTTTTATGGGGATGATGCTTGCTTTGGGATTTATGTGGATTATCACCACAATAATTCACAAAGACAAAAATAATAATGTACCTGAAAAATTTACTGTTGCCGGGGCATTACAAAAAATAGATTCGTCCAGCATACTTTTTTTTCTGGGAATACTTTTGGCTGTATCAGCATTGCAGTCTTTTGGATTATTAAAACAATTGGCAGGAGTGTTAACCGCCACTTTAAAAAATGATTATCTAATTGGTACGGCCTTGGGGTTATTATCTGCCATTGTTGATAATGTACCACTCGTAGCTGCATCGCAAGGCATGTACGATTTATCCGTTTATCCAACCGATCATCTCTTCTGGGAATTTTTGGCATTAACTACCGGCACAGGGGGCAGCGCAATTATTATAGGTTCTGCGGCCGGTGTTGCGGTAATGGGTATTGAACAAATAAATTTTATGTGGTATTTAAAAAAAATAAGCTGGCTGGCAATTATAGGTTTTGGAGCAGGCATTATTGTATTCATGTTACAAAGAAATTTTTCCATGTAATATTGCGGAGCAACATAATTTCTTGTTGGGATAGTTATTTTATTGAATATTTTACATTTAAATAATTTTAAATAAACCTCCTAAGTAGTTGTTGTTGAATAAAATCTTCCTCACACAATTTTACTTATCTTCAAAAAAAAATAAATGCTGGTAAAAACCTTTGGTAGTGCTGTGTACGGTGTTGAAGCAATAACAATAACAGTGGAAGTAAATGTTACAAACCAGGGGCAACATTATTTTATTGTAGGCCTGCCGGATAATGCTGTAAAGGAAAGTTTGCAACGGGTTGAAAGCGCAATAAAGAGCAATCATTACTACATGCCACGTACCAAATTAGTAGTTAATCTTGCTCCAGCAGATATTAAAAAAACCGGCTCCGCATTTGATCTTCCTATTGCCATTGGTACGCTTGGTGCAACAGAACAAATTCAAAATCCCGAGCGGTTAGAAAAGTTTGTAATAATGGGTGAGCTAAGTTTAGATGGCGAAGTGCGTCCAATTAAAGGTGCATTGCCCATAGCAATCCAGGCACGTAAAGAAGGTTTTGAAGGGTTAATATTACCCGCAGTAAATGCACGTGAAGCGGCTATGGTAAATAATTTAAAAGTGTTTGGTGTCACACATATAAACGAGGTCATCGAATTTTTTAAAGATGAAAAAACATTGGTACAAACAATTGTAGATACCCGTGCAGAATTTGCAAATGCTCAAAGCGATTTTGAAATAGATTTTTGTGATGTAAAAGGTCAGGAAAATATTAAACGTGCTTTGGAGATTGCTGCTGCCGGCGGCCACAACGCCATATTAATTGGCCCACCCGGCGCAGGTAAAACAATGCTTGCAAAAAGATTACCTACCATTTTACCGCCACTCAGTCTGCACGAAGCATTAGAAACAACAAAAATACACAGCGTTGCGGGCAAGCTTGCCGAAAATGCAACGATTGTAAGTAAGCGCCCTTTTCGTAGTCCACACCATACCATTTCAGATGTTGCACTTGTTGGAGGCGGTGGCAATCCCCAGCCCGGCGAAATTTCTTTGGCGCACAATGGCGTTTTGTTTTTAGATGAATTGCCCGAGTTTAAAAGAACAGTGCTCGAAGTAATGCGCCAGCCAATGGAAGATAGAAAAGTAACCATCAGCCGGGCAAAAGTTGCATTGGATTTTCCTGCAAGCTTTATGCTTATTGCTTCTATGAACCCCTGTCCTTGCGGTTATTTTAATCATCCTGAAAAAGATTGCAGTTGCGGACCGGGTATTGTTCAAAAATATTTAAGCAAAATATCCGGCCCGCTTTTAGACAGAATTGATCTACATGTTGAAGTAACTCCGGTAGCATTTAGCGAAATGCAGTCATCAAGGGAATATGAAAAAAGCGAAGTAATTCGTGCCAGAGTAATTGCAGCCAGAGAAATACAGGCAGCCCGTTATAAAGAAAATATAGGCGTGTATGCAAACGCACAAATTAGCAGTAAAACATTAAAAGAGGTTTGTATTATTTCCAACGCAGGTGCTAATTTATTAAAGATAGCTATGGAGAAATTAAATCTTTCAGCTCGTGCATACGATCGTATTTTAAAGGTTAGCCGAACCATAGCCGATCTTGCAGCATCAATAGATATAAAACCCGAACACCTCGCAGAAGCAATACAATACAGGAGTTTGGACAGAGAAGGTTGGGGAGGATAATACAGATTGTAGATGTGGGATTCTAGATTTTAGACTGTATTTAAAGCAATCCTTATTCAGTTATTAGATGACCCTAACTGGTAAATTATATTTTAAAAAGATTTTTTATGAGCCAGGCTAATACAAAACATTGTAGAACATTTGTGGAGTCGCACATTTCATCTGCAGTAAATAATTTAGCTTTAATTATGCAATAGATTTTGCAATATTTTATTTTACAATTTCATCTATCCGATCGGGAATGGCGTTTTCTTTTCGCTTTTTTCTTAATAACCAAATTTCTCCCTTGTCTCTTGTTGGTACATGGTCACCAAATAATTTACCCCATGGTTTCAAATCTGGTAATCTATCAAAAATAATTTTTAAAATTGCAAGAAATGGTATTGATAAAAACATACCTGCAACACCCCACAAAGCTCCTCCCATCAACACAACTACTACAGAAAAGAAAGCGTTTATCTTTACTCTTGATGATACAAGAAATGGAATCAGAAAATGATTGTCAATAAACTGTATTAAAATATAAGCACCAAATATCAAAAGTTGAGTTGTAAATCCATCCCTTGTAACAGTTGCAATTATAATCGGTAAAAGAATTGCTATAAGCCCGCCAATGTAAGGAAGCATATTTAAAAACGCTCCCAATACACCTAACAATATTGCATACTCGACACCCAAAATAAGTAACGCTGTCGTATTGAGTACGGCAACTACCAGAGCTTCCAGCATCAAGCCTACCATATAACTCTGTATAGCAGTTTTAGTTTCTGTCAATACAGCAGAAACCTTTTCTGAATTTTCTTCTGCAAATAATTCATGAAAGAAATTAACAATCAATTTTTTATAAAACAGCAAAAGAAATGAGTATACAGGCACTAAAAAAATAACTCCCAGGGTTCCTAAAAAACCTCCCAATGCACTTCCAAAAAATGATTTACTTCCATTAAGCGCATCGCTGATTGTTTGTTGCTGTTTTGCTACCGACACATTAAATTTTGCCGCAATCCAGTTTTGCAGTTGAATTAAATGCTCGTTAAATTTTAATTTAAGTTGTGGCAGGTTATCACCAAATTTCATTATTTGCGAACTTATAAAATATAAAATTCCACCTACTATTACGAATGCCAACATCAGCGATATAACAATAGCTAATATTCTCTTAATGCCTTTGCGTTGTAATTTTCCTACCAACGGGTTTAAAAGGATGGCAATAATAAGCGCAAAAGCAATTGGTGCTATAATTCCTTTTAAAGTAAACAATGCAAATACAAGCAGCATGAGCCCAAAAAGAATAACTGTACTTTTTAAATAAAAAGGATATTGCTTTGTAGTAATGTTCATGAAGTTATTTTAATACTCTAATTTAATAAATAGTTTTTTGAATTCACAAGATCATCAACATAAATGCCAAATAAGCAATTTTATTAAAACTATTCTAGAACATTCTTGCCTTTCCGTCATTTTTTACGAATTTGCACCCAATTTGATAATCCGACAAGAACCTATCTGCAATAAATATAAATTTTACAATGAAATTATTATTAAAATATCTACAGCCTTACAAAGGACTCATGATTTTTACGCTTTGTTTAGCTGCTGTAAACATTAGTTTTTCACTTATTGATCCAATAATACTCGGTAAGCTTGTAAACCTTGCGGGTGCACACCAAAAGCCGGAAAGTGCAATGAGCATTCACGATTTTTTCTTTTCTTTTTCCAAACCTTATTATGGAGTAGCTGCTTTGCTGATAGCATCTATTACTGTTGCTATGGTAAGCAGAATTGCTAAAGCATTTCAGGATTATTTTTTGACAACCATCACTCAAAAATTTGGGGCTACCGTTTTTACAGATGGTCTTCAGCACGCTATGAAACTCCCTTATCAGGATTTTGAAGACCAGCGCAGCGGAGAAACATTAAGCATTCTCTCCAAAGTTAGAATTGATACCGAAAAATTTATTGCGGCTTTTATAAATATACTTTTTCCGGTAGTTGTGGGGATAATTATTGTAGCTGTGTACTCTACCAGGATTGATCCTAAACTTCCCTTCATTTATTTTGGCGGAATAATTTTACTCATCGTTATAACAAATTTATTAAGTAAAAAAATAAAATCTATTCAAAAAACGATTGTTGCTGAAACGACTTCGCTTGCCGGTGCAACAACAGAATCTTTAAGAAATATTGAATTGGTAAAAAGCCTTGGCCTTACCGGGCAGGAAGTAAAAAGACTAAATAAAAATACTTTTAAAATTTTAGGCCTGGAACTGAGCAAAGTAAAACGGACACGTACCATAAGTTTTATACAGGGTACTTTTGTAAATACGCTGCGCCAGATAATTTTGTTTATGCTAATGTATTTGATTTTTAAAAATGATATGAACGCGGGTCAATTAGTTACCATGCAGGTATTTTCATTTTTTGTTTTTGGACCCTTGCAGGAGATAGGCAACATCATCGTTTCTTACAGAGAAGCAGAAGCTTCTTTAAATAATTTTGATGCATTAATGCAGAAAGCTCCGGAACCTACGGCTGCAAACCCTACGCATATTGGATTTATAAATTCGCTTCATTTTGATCATGTTGGCTTTAAACACCAAACGGCTTCTGTAAAAGCTATTGATGATATCAGCTTTACTGCAAACATCGGTGAAACTATAGCATTCGTTGGCCCATCAGGCAGTGGAAAATCTACTTTAATGAAACTGCTTGTCGGACTATACAGGCCACAGGATGGCAAAATTTTATACAATGGTATAGAGGAGAAAAAGATAAGTTTTGAAGACCTTCGCAGCCAAGTGGGTTTTGTAACACAGGATACGAATTTATTCAGCGGGAGCATAAGAGAAAATTTATCTTTTGTAAACCCAAGCGCAACCGAAGCAGAAATGAATGAAGTATTGGTAAAAGCTAGTGCCACCAATCTTTTGGCAAAAGCAGAGAAAGGTTTAGATACGATGTTGGGGGAAGGTGGTTTAAAATTATCCGGGGGCGAAAAGCAAAGAATATCCATTGCCCGTGCACTAATACGCAAACCAAAACTGCTCATTTTTGATGAAGCTACTTCGGCATTGGATTCTCTTACAGAAGAAGAAATAACTGACACCATCAGAGAAATATCTGCTTTAAAAGAACAGATAACAATATTAATAGCGCACAGGTTAAGCACTATAATGCATGCAGACAGAATTTACGTTTTGGAAAAGGGTGAAGTAGTAGAAACAGGTACGCACGAATCTTTATTGGAAGAAAAAGGATTGTATTATGCAATGTGGCGCCAACAGATTGGGGAAAGAAAAAAGTTAACTGCAAAAGCTTAAAAATGGGTATAATTAATTTGGTCGGGGCTGCAGGTGGCATAGTTTCTTCTGTAACTTTTTTGCCGCAGGTAATAAAAATTTGGAAAACAAAATCTGCAAAAGATCTGAGCATGGGCACATTGTTGTTTCTTGTTTTAAATGTTTCACTTTGGCTTTTGTACGGAATTCTCACTAATTTATATCCAATCATTATTACAAATGGCATTGTTCTTTCAATGGTGTTTATAATGGTTTATTTTAAACTCACTTTTAAGGAACAATAAAATGGAAACAGAAATCAGTGCGCCTAAACCGAATGGCCTTTGGAGTATGCTTACCATGAAATGCCCAAGATGCAGACGTGGAAATATGTTTACACACAAAAGCGCTTACAGAAAACTATCGTTAAAATATATTTTTGATATGCCCGAAAACTGTTCTGAATGTGGCCAAAAATACGATATGGAGCCTGGCTTTTGGTATGGCACAAGTTATGTGAGTTATGCACTTACAGTAGCTTTATCTGTAGCCACATTTGTGGCCTGGGTTGTATTAATTGGTGTTTCAGTAAAAGATGGCGACAACAGAATTTACTGGTGGCTTGGCATTAATGCCGTAATATTAATTGTAGCACAACCATGGCTCATGCGCATAAGCAGGGTTTTATATATTCGTTTTTTTGTTAGCTACGATAAGAATTATAAAAAAACAAGTCCAACCAAATTTGATTATTGAATTGGGAATTGTAAATAATTAAATAAGAGATAATTAAAATGTAAACAAAAAACCTAATAGAAGATTAGTTTTATGATCCAAAACTCACTAATAACATCTTTACAATTCACCATTCATATTTTCACTGTTCAAAACTCTATCCTTTTCTCAAATTAAAAACCAGCGGCACATTTAATTTTACACTAAAATTTCTCCCCACATTGTGAATACCTCGGCTTTGATTTACATCAGTTGGAGAAACAAAATATTTTAATCTACTCAAATGATCATAATAAGCTACATTAAGAAGATTGTTTGCCATTAAATAAATATTAAAAACTGACCTTCCGGTTTTATTTGTAATTCCTGTACCCAAACCAACATTAAACAAACTATATCCCGACGTTGGTGTTTCAGTATTGTTGGCTAGGTATGCACGATTTTGTGCAGCATAATATACAAACTGTGCTTTTACAAAGCCATTAACAATATGATGATTTTTATTATTGATATCATATCTAAGTTCTGATAAACCATGAAAAGGTGGAATAAAAGGTAAATACTTAGCACTGTCATTTAAAGCCTTACCGTTATTAAGACTTTTATTTACTGCATATACAATCGAAAAACTATTTTCAAAGTGCAAATTTTTAATTGGGTGAATATCAATATTCATTTCTCCACCATACAAGTTTGCTTTACCCTGCTGAAATTTGAATGTTTGGTTGGGTGCAATTATTATTGAATCATTGCCCGCTGAATTAATTAATTTTTGGTTGTAAATATAATCTTTAATATTATTATTAAAAAGGCTTAGGTTAACTATAAATAATTTGGATGCATATACAAGTCCTATGTCTTCTTGCGTGCTAAATTCTGGTTTAAAACTTGAACCACCAATCTGAAAACTGTTTGTACCGGGGTGCACACCGTCTGAAGAAATTTCAGAAATATTAGGTGCCCTGTAGCCCCTAGCTATATTAAATTTAAATGATAATTTGTCCGTAGCATTATAGGTTAACCCCGCACTCCCAGAAACCCCATGATAATGATGGGTACTTTTTGCAAATTTAAAATCAGCTGCAGTCGTATCTGTAACTGGCATATCAAAACCAGTAACGCTGTTTCGCATTGTGTATAATTGATTGCTTGCAAAATTTCGGCTATCGTACCTTACACCACCGGAAACATCAATCTTATTGAATGTTTTTTTAACATAAACAAAAGGTCCAATATCAAATTGATGATAAGATGGGATGATAAAATCTGTACCTTTTTCCACATTATTTTTTTGATACATACCATTTACACCCAAGGTAAGATTCCAACCATTTAATTCGGGTACAAAATATTTTAGATCATAATTATATGTGTTCAAGTTAAGGTCTAACCCGGGTACAGTAAGCATTTCTGGGTGAGAAAACTCTTGTCTGTGGCTATTTTGATAAGCAAGGTTTATGCCCAACCGACCAGCTTTTCCTAAAGTAAAACTATTGTTACTGTAAATACGATAGTGGCGTATGTGTTGGTAATTACCATCAATGCCATACGATTTTAATTCATTGTTTGATACAATTGGGCGTAGCGTATCTATTTCAGTAATCTGCTTTGTAAATTTTCCAGTTCCAGCGTCTCTGCTTCCATCAGGTATTTTTTGTTTATCGTCAAATACAGACATACTTAGGTGAGAGAAACCCCATTTACCGTGCATTCCCAAATATACATTTGCATCACGCTCATTAAACGCAGTACCATAGACCCTTCCATCTATTTTATTTTGATAATTTGTAGCTTGTTTATTCGATAGTCTTCCCATCCATTCAAACCCATTTTTTGTACTACCAACCATGGCAGAATTACCAAACATTCCATTGTTAGATTGATATTCAGTTGTAAAGTCGCTAATAACTTTCCCTTCTGGTGCAGGCTGGGTTGGTATCAAGTTTACAACACCGGCAAGCGCGTCTGAACCATAACTTAAACTGGCTGGTCCTTTTACTACTTCCACCCTTTCAATGCTATACTGATCAACTTCTATACCATGCTCGTCCCCCCATTGTTGTCCTTCCTGCCGCACACCATCAAATAAAGTAAGAATACGATTAAATCCAAGACCCCTTATATAAGGTTTTGAAACGTTTGGTCCGGTTGTAACAGCAGTTATACCGGGTACTTTTGTAATGGCATCAATAATATTTGTATTAATATTAGTCTGCATCATTGCCTTGCTAATCGTAACTATTGGTATAGGGCTCCTTTTTATCTGAGTAGCTTTAGAAAGTCCGGTAACCACCACCTCACTTTCCTCAATTATATTTTCGGGTAACTGAAAATCTTTTGTTGTGTTTGTAGAAAAATCTACAGTGTAATTAATCGATTTATACCCTACAGCTCTTGCTTCCATTAAAAAATTACCGTTGGGTAAATTCTTAAATTTATAATTACCATCTGAGTCTGTTAGAACAGTAAGTTTAAGATCGTTGATACTGACACTAGCTCCATTTATCGGCAGTCTGCTTTTGGAAGACGTAATTTTTCCTGAAGTACTATTTTGTGCAGAAAGTGAAAAACTATTGGATGTTAAGAAAATTATGAAAGCAATGCTTTTAAAAATATTCATTTTTTATACATTTTTTTGAAACTATGTTGCAAATATACTAAATGCAATGATGTTGCAAAAGATTTTTATAATAAAATCCTAAACAAAAAAACCTGCTAAGTAGCAGGCTTTAATAAATGTATAATTTAAGACTTATTCTATATTCTCAATAATCCCCGCAATGCCCTGCCCACCGCCAATACAGGCTGTTACAATACCATATTTTTTATTTAAACGCTTCATATCATGTATGAGTTGTATAGATAATTTTGCACCGCTGCAACCCAATGGATGACCAAGTGCAATAGCACCGCCATTCACATTTACAATATTATTATTCAACCCTAGTTCTCTTATTACCGCTAAAGATTGAGATGCAAAAGCCTCATTCAATTCAAACAAATCAATATCGTTTAAGGTCATTCCCGCCTGCCGTAAAACCTTTGGTACAGCCTCTACAGGACCAATGCCCATTATACGTGGGTGCACACCTGCACTTGCACAATTTACCAATCGGGCAATTGGTTTTAAGCCAAGTTCGTTTACCATTCTTTCACTCATTACCAGCACAAAAGCCGCACCATCACTCGTTTGTGAAGAGTTTCCCGCAGTTACGGTTCCGCCTGCTGCAAATGCAGGTTTTAGTTTAGACAATCCTTCTGGTGTAGTATCCGTCCGCACACCTTCATCTGTATCCACCACATACGATTTTGTTTTTTTCTTACCCATTTCATCCACATACACCTGCTCTATATTTATCGGCAAAATACCATTTTTAAAATAGCCTTCTTTAATGGCATTTGCTGCTTTCATGTGGCTGTTGTAACTAAACGCATCCATATCTTCCCGGTTAACATTATACTCTGCCGCCACAGCTTCAGCCGTTAATCCCATGTTTAAATAATAATCAGGTTCATCTTTTGCAATTGAATATGCAGGCACTGTTTTCCAGCCTGCAGTTGGCACAAGGCTCATACTTTCCACACCACCTGCAATAAAACATTCACCCATCCCACTGCGAATTTTTGCTGTAGCCATTGCGATACTTTCCAATCCACTGGCGCAATATCTGTTGATAGTAATACCTGCCGCAGAAAAACCTACCGCTCTTGCAGCAATAATTCTTCCAACCTGTAACCCTTGCTCAGCTTCAGGTACAGCGTTTCCAACAATTACATCGTCCACTCTTTTTGGGTCAAGTTGCGGTACGCTTGCCAGTAACCCTTTTATTACATCTATCGCCAAATCATCGGGTCGGGTAAATCTAAATCCCCCTTTTTTACTTTTTGTAACAGCCGTTCTGTAACCTGCAACTATGTATGCTTCCTGCATGTCGTATTTTTTAAACCATCAATTATAATTACACATGATTCGTTATAAATTTAGTATTCCCTCTATTCTTTGGGGCTCTAAGCAATTAAATCTTTGTTCAACAACTGTCCGGGCTATGCGTTGCAATCATTTTTGCTCAAAGGCAGCAAAAAAGTATTTTTACTTCTATCCCGCAGCCCGGTGTCATTTAGTTAAGGATTGTCAGACAGAGCTTGTTGAAGAAGTCCCCGTAAAAACAGTCTAAAATCGTTTTCATCAAAGCTCAACCTTACAGTCTATTTTAATTTAATGTCCTTATTACGAAAAGGTTCACCCATTAATTTTTTTCTTCTTCTATCCATATTAGTAGAGAAAAGATTATGATTAAAATCTAAAGCCTAATGTCTAACTTCTATTTAGTTGTTTGTACAACTTTATATATCAAAGATAGATTTTTAAAACAATCTGTAAAAAAAATGATCGGTATATATTTGCAGTAATTATGTATCAAATTCTACGCAGTATTTTATTTATGTTCGATGCAGAAAAAGTGCATCATTTTTCTATGAATGGTTTAAAGTTGCTTTGTAAAGCTGGGTTTATAAAAAGAATGATTGCCAATCAATACAGTTGTGACGAGTTAGGAGTTAAGAGTAACGAGTTAAACAACTCGACACCCGGAACCCATAACCCTAAACTGTTAGACCTTCCTTTCAAAAACCAAATCGGCCTTGCCGCAGGGTTTGATAAAAATGCAAAATATTTAAATGAACTAGAGGCACTTGGTTTTGGCTTTATTGAAATCGGTACAGTAACTCCTTTGGCACAAGATGGAAATGATAAGCCCCGACTATTTCGATTACCAAAAGATAAAGCACTTGTAAACCGCATGGGGTTTAACAATGAAGGTGTTGAGGTTGTTGCGCAGCGTTTAAAACAATGGAAATTAAATAATGACGAATTACGAATAGATTCAACCCGTAACTCAAAACTTAAAAACTCGCAACTCATCATTGGTGGCAACATTGGTAAAAATAAAATTACCCCCAATGAAAATGCCAGGAAAGATTACGAAATTTGCTTTAATGCTTTACATGAGTATGTAGATTATTTTGTTGTAAACGTGAGCAGCCCAAATACGCCGGGTTTACGAGAACTACAGGAGAAAGAACCTTTGAAAAAAATTCTTTCACACCTACAAAATCTTAATAAAAATTTTACTGTTCAAAAGCCGATACTTTTAAAAATTGCACCCGATTTGACCCAATTACAAATTGATGATGTTATTGACCTTGCGCAGGAAATAAATTTGGATGGCTTGGTTGTTGCAAATACCAGCATTGACAGAATAAATCTTACAACAACGGCTCAACAATTAAATACAATCGGTGCTGGTGGTTTAAGTGGATTGCCTCTTAAGAATAGAGCTACAGAAATGGTGAAGTATATTTCACAAAAAACAAATGGCACTATGCTCATTATTGCAAGCGGTGGCATTTTTACCGGTGCAGATGCAGTAGAAAAAATGGATGCGGGTGCCGCATTAGTACAGGTTTGGACCGGTTTTGTCTACGAAGGTCCTGCCATTGTAAAAAACATTTGCAAGTATGTGGCAGAGATTAAAAAGAAGTAAGTAAAAACAATGAATATTGAATATTGAATATTGAAAATGATATGTAATAAATGGTCGGTAGTGAATCGTTGATAGTCAAATCTTTTTATGGCACATTTATTTACATGAGTAAGTATAATTAGTTTTTTTGTATTGATTCTTCTTGAAGTTGTTCTTGGTATAGACAATGTAATTTCTCTAAGCATCATTATGAACTGATTACCTGATGCAAAACAGAAAAAATGCACGGCTGTTTTGGAAGATGTCAGGCATAATTGTAGAGTCTTTTACTTATGGCGCTGGGATGGTTGTTCTCAAAAAGGAAATTTTATTATTCCAGAAAATTGGTTTGGCAAAGGTTTCGATTTGGCAAGTATTGTAATGTTGGTGGGTGGTTTATTTCTTATTTATAAATCAGTAAAAGAAATAAATGAAAAACTTGAAGGGGAAGACCATCTTGCAGACCCAAGCTAAGGTAAATTAACGTTGGGTAAAGCTTTGGTACAAATAGTAATTATAGATGCAGTGTTTTCTTTGACAGCATTATAACTGCAGTAGGAAAAGCAAAATATGTAGAAATAATGATAGATGCTGTAATTATAGCCATGATAATCATGTTTGTTTTTAGCTCGGTAATTTCAGCTTTCATACATAAGTATCCCACTTTAAAAATACTCGCACTTTCATTTTTACTTATGAGTGTCTTAAGCCTGGTAATAGAAGGTTGGTCTCCCGATAAAGCACATGAGCTTGATCTAAAAGATTATATTTATTTTGTTATGGTATTATCATTTTTCGTTCAATTATTAAATATGACCATGCTAAAAAGGCAAAATAAAAAAAGAATTGTTCGTTTAAATGAACCATTCATAGAAGATAAAAATGAGAACGATTCTGACAATGCGCATTAACTTACACAAAGCAGTGTAGCCGCTACCATTGCTGCAGTTTCAGTTCTTAATCTACTATTGCCTAATGCTACCGATGTAAAATTATTTTGCAAAGCAAAGTCAATTTCATGCTTTGTAAAATCACCTTCAGGCCCTATAAGAATTATTGATTGGTTAATTATTTTTTTGGAAAATTGTCCGGTTATTTCTTTAAGAGAAATCTTATTTTGTTCTTCGCAATGAGCAATATATTTATTGTTTGATTTGTGTCCTTCTACAAATTTTTCGAATTTAACCGGCTCCCTCAAAACGGGCAACCATGACTGCTGTGACTGTAACATTGCACTTATTAATATTCCCCGTAACCGATCATGTTTTAAATATTGCTTTTCGGTTCTCTCACAAATCAGAGGCACAATTTCTGTCACACCTATTTCTGTAGCTTTTTCTAAGAACCATTCAAACCTACTGCTATTTTTTACGGGAGATATCGCTATGCAAACTTTTTTAGCAGGTGCAATTTGTTTTGAAGTATCTATAATTTTTACTTTACACTTTTTCTTGTGAGCTTCTACAATTTCGGCGGTAGAAATAGTTCCTAATCCATCGGTAATATTTATTTGCCGTCCTTCAGCCATTCGCAATACCTGCACAATATGCCTGGAGTTTTCTTCATTTAATACAATAATATTATTAATGGGTGAAAAGACCTCTGTATAAAAAAATGGTAAAGCCATGTTGATTAAAACTTAAAAAGGTGCTTCATCATCAAATTGTCCATCGTTCATTTTACTGCCTTTTTGAATGTACAAATTAGCTCCATCGCTGCCACCACTATTCGCAGGCTTCCAATTGCCTCCACCCATATTTGGGTTAAAATTATCACTGCCGCCTTCTTCTTCAATAAACCTTTGAATATGTAATTCTGCTTTTAATTTTATGGTTTCTAAACTACCATTACGGTGTTTTGCAACTTTTACATAGGTTTCACCTTTGTTACTTTCGCCCATTTCATTGGTAGTTACATCATAATAATCCGGGCGGTATAAAAACATAACCATATCCGCATCCTGCTCAATGGCACCCGATTCTCTTAAATCACTTAACTGAGGAATTTTGTTACCTTCTTTTCTTTTTTCCACTTCTCGGCTTAGCTGCGAAAGAGCAATAATGGGCACTTGTAATTCTTTAGCAAGTGCTTTTAAATCTCTTGATATTTTACTGATTTCCTGCTCTCGGTTACTATTACGATCTGCGCTGCCACTCATAAGTTGCAGGTAATCAATAATTATTATTCCAATATTATGTTTGCTTTTTAATCGCCTGCATTTGGCACGCAGTTCAAAAATGTTTAAAGCAGCAGAATCATCAATAAAGATCGGTGCCTTACTTAATTTTTCTATGCCTTTTTTATATAACTGCTTCATTTCATGTTCTTCTAACTTACCTCTTGCAATTTTCTCCAGCCATATTTCACTTTCTGCACTTAATATTCTTTGTACAAGTTGGCTGCTGCTCATTTCCAGGCTAAAAAAACCAACCGCTGTAGGTTTTGTGGGATGTAAGGCTGCTGTACGTGCAAGGTTTAAGGCAAAGGCCGTTTTTCCTACCGATGGCCTTGCAGCAAGAATAATAAGATCGGTCGCCTGCCAGCCATAAGTTAGTCTGTCAAGTGATGGAAAACCCGTTGGTACCCCCGTCATTTCATCTTGCCGGTTGCGCATTTCATCTATACGATTAATCGTTTTGATGAGGATATTTCCAATATCTTCAAAATTTTTACGGAGATGATTATTGGTAATTTTAAACAACTTTGATTCTGCTTCATCGAGAAGGTCAAAAACATCTGCACTTTCTTCGTAAGCCTCGCCAATTATTTCCCCACTAATTCTGATCAGTTCTCTTTGTATAAATTTTTGTAAAACAATTCGGCTGTGTGCCTCAATATTGGCGGATGAAACAACAACATTGGTAAGTTTTGTGATGGCATAAGCACCGCCAACAAATTCTAATTCTTCATTATACTTTAATTCTTCAACTACTGTTAACAGATCAATCGGCAAATTTTTTATTTGCAGATTTTGCATGGCCTTATAAATTTTTTGATGGGCTTCTATGTAAAAACATTCAGGCTTTAAAATTTCGACAACTACATCAAATGCAGATTTTTCGAGCATTATTGCACCCAAAATAGCCTCTTCTAAATCCCGTGCCTGAGGAGGAATTTTCCCATAAACCATATTCCCTGTTTCCAACAGTGGTTTTCTTCTTAGTTTATCTTTATTGAAGTTTTTGAGTTCCATGTAATTCTTCTTATTTTATTGCTAATAAACGTGTTATGTAATTTTTAAAAGCTTAAAAAAACTGTTTGTCTTTATAAGGAGGACTAAGGTAAATGCTATCAGGTAATATTAAATTAACATTCGGTGTTATTAACTTTAATGATATAATTGTTAACCCCTAATTAACAAGTAAAGTTAGTTTATACACCTCTTTTACCCAACACTATTAACATACGCCCATCAACAGTCATTTGGATATTGATAATTTTATCAACAAATAAAAATCGTCGATATTTTTTTTTACACTTTAAAAAAATAATTTTTGGGGAAATAAACGTCCATTATTTTTTAAATATTGAAAGAAATTATTTAGGGAGTATGGTTCATTTAATTGACAAATCGAAACGCTTATATTTGCAATCAAATTTTTAAAGAAAAAATGATCATTTCCTACAATTGGCTCAGCGAATATTTACCTGTTTCCATCGAGCCTCAAGAGTTAAGTAAAATACTTACATCTATTGGGCTTGAAGTTGAAAGCCGGCATAAATACGAATCATTAAAAGGTGGATTGAAGGGAATTGTAATTGGGGAAATTCTCACCTGCATTAAACATCCTGACGCTGATAAACTAAAAATTACCACAGTTGATATTGGTGCCGCAGAACCTGTTCAAATTGTTTGTGGTGCAGATAATGTAGCAGTAGGGCAAAAAGTAGTTGTGGCGACTGTAGGAAGTATTTTATACCCATCAACGGGAGAACCTATCAATATAAAAAAAGCAAAAATAAGGGGCATTGAAAGCTTTGGAATGATTTGCGCAGAAGACGAAATTGGGATTGGGGAAAGCCATGCCGGTATAATTGTACTCGAACAAACGGTAGTGCCGGGCACAAAAGCTTCCAATGTTTTTGAAACTTATAGTGACTATACTTTTGAAATTGGCCTTACCCCAAACAGAATGGACGCAATGAGCCACCTTGGTGTTGCTAGAGATGTTTGTGCTTATTTATGGCATCACGATAAAGCAGAAATGCGTGCAGTTTCGCCATTTAAAAATGGCTTTAAAGCGGATAATATTAATTTACCAATAAATGTAACTATAGAAAATAACAATGCCTGCAAACGATACTCGGGCGTTACTATCAGCAACATTAAAGTTCAGGATAGTCCTGTCTGGCTTCAATATAAATTAAAAAGCATTGGCCTAAAGCCCATTAATAATATTGTAGATGTTACCAATTTTATTTTACATGAAACGGGACAACCTTTGCATGCTTTTGACGCTACTAAAATAAAAGGGAATAGCATTATTGTAAAAAATGCGGCTGAAGGAATTTTATTTAAAACCCTAGATAATAAAGAACGAAAATTATTTGCCGGTGATTTAATGATAGCAAACAGCGAAGAAAATATGTGCATGGCAGGGGTCTATGGTGGAAAAGAAAGTGGTGTAACTCCCCAAACAACAAGCATTTTTTTAGAAAGTGCATGGTTTGATAACGAGACGATTAGAAAAACATCTTTAAAGCATGAATTGAGGACAGATGCAGCATCAAGATTTGAAAAAGGAGTTGACATAAGTAATACCGTTAATGTTTTAAAAAGAGCAGCATTAATGATTAAGGAGATTGCAGGCGGACAAATAAGCAGTGAAATTCTTGATATGTATCCAACACCGGCAGTAAAAAAAATGGTGTCGTTAAAATACCATTACCTTAAAAAACTTAGTGGTAAAAATTACCATGCCGATACCATTAAAAATATTCTACTTGCTTTAGGTTTTGAAATACAAAAAGAAGGCATTGATGAAATATTGATCAATGTACCCTTTAGTAAACCTGATATTAGCATTCCAGCTGATATTGTAGAAGAAATTATGAGAATTGATGGTTTGGATAACATAGAAATTCCTGCCACTATTTCTATTTCGCCTTCTTCGGATTACGATAACAAAAAACATGAATTAAAAGAAAAAACAGCAAATTATCTCACAGGAAATGGCTTTGCTGAAATTTTTACAAACAGTATTACAGATAGTAAATATTATTCAGATATTATTTTATCAGGCACAGTAAAAATGATCAATAATTTAAGTGCTGATCTCAATGTGATGCGTCCATCTCTTTTACAAACCGGGCTTGAAGTTGTTGCCTATAATATTAACCGCAAAAATGGTGACTTAAAACTGTATGAGTTCGGAAAAATATATAATTCCAATGCTGTAGGGCATTACAACGAAATTAATCATCTCGCATTATACGTAACAGGTAATATTAACAAGGGTAACTGGCAGCAAAAAGATGCGAAAGCAGACTTTTATTACCTGAAAGGAATGTGCGAAAAAGTATTGGCCGCATGTGGGCTAAAAAATATAAGTTTAAATATTTTGGAAGATGAAGATCTTGAGTTTGGTATTGATATTTCTATCAACAAAAAAAAGATAGGAAAACTAGGAAATGTATCACAAAAAATATTGAAACAATTTGGCATTAAAGAACCTGTTTTGTTTGCAGATTTTGTGTGGGATGATATAATTCTGATGCAGGAAAAAAATAACTTAACCTACCGAGAAATTTCAAAATTTCCCGCCGTACAAAGAGATTTAGCAATAATTGTAGATAAGCAAATTGATTATTCCGATATTGAGAACACGATAAAAGAAAACAACATTTCATCATTAAAAAATATAAAACTGTTCGATATTTTTGAAAGCGAAAAAATTGGCGTTGATAAAAAATCGATGGCAGTAAATTTTACTTTTAGTGACGAAACAAAAACCCTTGCAGACTCAGATACAGATAGCATGATGAAAAAAATTATTTTATCGTTAGAAAAACATTTAAAAGCAACAATAAGAAATTAATTTTTGGCAGACTTAAGTAACCATATCAACCAATTAAAAAACCAGCTGCAATTATTGCTGAAGCAGCATACGGCAATTGTTTCAGAAAATTTGCAATTAAATAAAATTGTGAACGACCTTAATCAAAAAGTTGCAAGCCATAAAATTCAGGTAGAAAGACTGCAACAGGAACAACTTATATTAAAGGCCTCACTTGATACCATGGATGAAGCTGAAAAGAAGAATCTTGAAAAAAAAATCAATGGTTACATCCGCAATATAGAAAAAAGCATTTCATTACTTGGACATAAACAAAATGTATGAGTGAACTTATTCCGATAAATATTGTAATTGCAGATAGAACTTACAGAATAAGAACGACCCCGTCAGATGAAGAAATTATCAGGAAAACGGTAAACATGATTAATCAAAAAATCATTGAATTTAAAACTCAGTTTGCCGGAAATGACATGCAGGATTATATTTCTATGGTAATTATTTGGTACGCAACGCAAAATGCAGGTGGGGAAGGAAACTCCATGCTTAATCAGGAAATGGCAGCTACCTTAAGTAAAATGGAATTACAAATATCAGCTGTTTTACAAAATACAACAACCCAATTATAAAAAATATTTCGTCAAATTTTTTATAAAGAGTTTGGGATAGGTTTGTTAGCTCCATTCCTATCTATTTAAGGCATTGGCATTTATAGGGCTTTTTCATATCTTCGTTGTATACCCTCTTTTAGGAGAGGGTTTTTATATATTACATACTTTAAAAAAACTAACATAAAATGGATTCAACTATAATTTACATCATCGTCGGTATAGCAGCACTTATCGCAGGTGTACTTGCAGGCAAAGTGATCTTTGCAAAAAATACAGACAAACAGGTTCAGGAGGCGGAATTGGAAGCAAAAAAATTAGTGGCGGAAGCACAGTTAAAAGCCGACACTTACAAAAAAGAAAGAGAGATAGAAGCAAAGGAGCGTTTTGCTCAAATGAAAATTGATAATGAAAAGGACATTATGCAGCGCACTCAAAAAATTGTTGAAGGCGAAAATAAAATCAAGCAAAAAGAACAAAGCCTAAACCAAAAAGAAACAAATGTTGATAAGCAGGTAAAAGATAATGAAGTAATAAAAGATAATTTAAACAAGCAGATAGAAATTGTAAATGTAAAACGTACAGAGCTTGAAAAACACCAGGAAGAACACATTCGCAGACTTGAAAAGGTTGCAGGATTAAGTGCTGAAGACGCTAAAACACAGCTGATAGAAGGACTAAAACAGGAAGCACATTCACAGGCACTTGTACTACAGCAGGAAATTATTGAAGATGCTAAATTAAAAGCAAACAAAGAAGCACGTAAAATTGTTATACAAACCATTCAACGTACAGCGGCAGAACAGGCTATTGAAAACTCAATAACTGTGTTTAACCTTGAAAGTGATGAAATAAAAGGATCTATAATTGGTCGTGAAGGCAGAAATATTCGTGCAATTGAGGCTGCAACAGGCGTAGATCTTATTGTGGATGATACACCGGAGGCGATCGTACTTTCATCCTTCGATCCATTGCGCAGAGAAATTGCCCGATTATCATTACAACGTTTAGTTGCAGATGGTCGCATACACCCTGCACGTATTGAAGAAGTGGTAGAGAAAACAAAACGCCAGTTAGATGACCAGGTGATGGAGATTGGAGAGAGGACAGCAATTGAATTGGGCGTACATGGTTTACACAAAGAACTGATAAGAATGGTTGGCCGTATGCGTTTCCGTTCTTCCTACGGTCAAAATTTATTAATGCACAGCAGAGAAACTGCAAATCTTTGTGGTATAATGGCTGCAGAACTTGGCATGAATCCTAAATTGGCTAAACGTGCCGGTTTATTACACGATATTGGTAAAGTCCCTGATGAAGAAACAGAATTGAGCCATGCATTATTAGGCGCAAAACTTGCCGAAAAATACGGTGAAAATCCTGCTGTGGTAAATGCTATTGGAGCGCATCATGACGAAATGGAAATGTTGTTTGTTATTTCGCCAATTATTCAGGCCTGCGATGCAATAAGCGGTGCAAGGCCGGGTGCAAGAAGAGAAATAATGCAGCAGTATATTCAACGCATTAAAGACCTTGAAACCCTTGCCCAATCGTACAACGGAGTGGAAAAAGCATATGCAATACAGGCCGGAAGAGAGCTAAGGGTAATTGTCGAATCAGATAAAGTTACTGATGCAGAAAGTGATAAACTAAGTTTTGAAATAGCTCAAAAAATACAGACAGAAATGACTTTCCCGGGTCAGATAAAAGTTACTGTAATAAGAGAAAAAAGAGCAGTAAACATTGCGAGATAATTTTTTAAATAGATATTGGACGGCGATGAAAATTCATCGCCGTTTTTTTGGGGCTTTCAACCTAAAGCATTTTTCAGCTTTTGTCCCGGCTTTTCGTTGCAACCTTTTTTGCTCAAAGGCTTAAAAAAAGTATTTCCACTGCAATCCGGCAGCCGTTGTTGAATTGTGCATCTATTAAGTATTTTTAAAACGATCATTAAAGAAATTTACTTTTACAACTATTAATAAAAATTTATTTACTACATTTACAATCCAAAAAAGATTTGATATGGACGCAGTAGCATTTGTTCACGAGCAACTAACAGCAATACCAACATTACCTGACTTTAAGGCAGGTGACAATATTACTGTAAATTATAAAATTGTAGAAGGCGTAAAAGAGCGTATTCAAAGTTTTAAAGGTGATGTTATTAAGCGTCAGGGTGTAGGTTCAACAGCAACTTTCACCGTTCGCAAAATAAGTGATGGTGTAGGGGTTGAACGTTTATTCCCTGCATTTTCTCCAAACATTGAAAGCATCGTTCTTAACAAAGTAGGTCGTGTAAGAAAGGCTAAACTTTATTTCCTTAGAGAAAGAAGCGGTAAAAGTGCACGTATTAAAGAAAAAAGAATGGCAGTTGGTCTTAAGAAAGGTAAAGCATAATCTTATTATAAATATTATTAAAGAGCGAAACAAAATTTGTTTCGCTCTTTTTATTTTACAGCCGCCATTAAGACCTATTTAATGTTTTAAAAAAACTTTATTGATTTTTGAAAAAAAAATACCAGTAATCGTTTTAGGCAGTAATTTTGTTATTCACTCACAAATATTAAAGGTCAAAAACCAAGAATAAAAGATTGATACCCATTCAAAAAAAATCAATTTTCGCCCGTCTTAATATTGGAGAAAGTGGTGACGAAATAAAAGAAATGACCTTTATAGATCATTTAGAGGCTTTACGATGGCATCTTGTAAGAGCTTTAATAGCATGGATTGTTGTTGCTGTATGCTTTTTTATTTTTAGAGATTGGATCTTTGATAATATAATTCTTGCCCCAAGTAGAACCGGTTTTATTTCTTACAAAGTACTTTGCCAATTTGGGCATTCCTTACATATGGGGCAATCCCTGTGTATGCCTCCTGTTAATATTCCTTTACAGGGTAATACTGTAAGTGGACCATTTGTAGCGGCACTGAATATTTCTATGATTGGGGGACTTATTACGGCATTTCCCTACATAATCTTTGAATTTTGGAAATTCATAAAACCTGCATTATCATCAAAAGAATTGAAATATAGCAGTAAAAGTATATTTTGGGTGTCATTTTGTTTTTTTCTGGGAGCTTCATTTGGATATTATATACTAGCACCATTTACCTTTAATTTTTTGGCTAATTTTCAAATAGGAACCACAGGAGCATATAAATACATGCCTACCTTAGATGATTACATCAGCACACTTAATAATTTGCTTCTTGGTTGTGGAGTGGCTTTTGAATTACCAGTACTTGCAGTGGTTTTGGCAAAAATAGGATTAATCACTTCTTCATTTTTAAAAGCTTACAGAAGATATGCTTACATTTTAATTTTAATTTTAGCTGCGATATTAACCCCATCACCCGATTGGATAAGCCAAGCGATTGTTGCATTACCATTGTTGTTACTTTTTGAAATTAGCATCATATTGGTAAAAAAGATAGATGCAAAGAAGTTGGAAGATCAAAAGCAATGGGAATAAACAAACACAGTTTGTTAAATGGAAATATAACAATCTATTTTTTCATGAAATTTATTTTTTGGATTACCTTTATACTTTAAATTTATAATTATGATTATTACACACAGTTTATTTATAATGCTGTCCCTCTTTCAAGGTGAACATATGATATTTATTTTATTAGCAGTGTTACTTTTATTTGGAGGTAGAAAAATTCCTGAATTAATGAGGGGAATTGGTAAAGGGATGCGTGAATTTAAGGACGCAAAAGACAACGTGAAGAGCGAATTGGAAAATGGTATGAAAGACAAGGAAATTGTTACAAATGCCTCTTCAGAAGAAATAAGATTGCAGGAACTTAAGCTCCAACAGATGAGAGAAGCGAATGCTATCAAAAACGTTTAGTAAAATAGTACACAATTTAATTCCGAAAAGGATATTACTTTCTACAAAAAGAAGTATTCTTTTCGGCTTTTTATTTTTATAAATTATATTTTTGAACATGTTCGCCTTCACTAGTATCAATGGTTATCATAATAATCTTACTGAAAATAATTATAGTTGTAAAGATGCAGTAAACTATTATTTGAATAATATTAAAAAAAATGAAAAGCTTAATGCATTTGTAGAAGTATATGAAAAAGAAGCACTACAAAGAGCCGCCGAGTTAGATGAATTAAGGTTGAGCGGTACTGCTATAAAAAAACTTCACGGGGTTATAATTGCAATAAAAGATGTAATCTGTTACAAAGACCATAAAATTACAGCTGCATCAAAAATTCTCCATAATTTCCATTCTTTATATACCGCTACTGCATTACAGTTTTTGATAGATGAAGAGGCCATTATCATTGGTAATTGTAATTGCGATGAATTTGCAATGGGGAGTACAAACGAGAATTCTGCCTATGGTAAAGTACTTAATGCATTAGATGAAACAAAAGTTCCGGGCGGTTCGTCGGGAGGAAGTGCAGTAGCAGTGCAAGCAGACATGTGCATGGTTTCATTAGGCAGCGATACCGGTGGGTCAGTTAGACAGCCTGCAGATTTCTGTGGCATTATTGGTTTAAAACCCGGGTATGGCACAATATCGCGGTGCGGTTTAATTGCATATGCATCTTCTTTTGACCAAATTGGAATTTTTGGGAAAACTATTCAGGATGTAAAATTATTACTCCAAATAATGAGTGCACATGATAAGATGGACAGTACCATGAACATAGAACCTCTTAAAAAAGCCGAGAAAAAAAACACTTTAAAATTAGCCTACTTTAAACAGGCTTTTAATCATAAAGGATTGGACCCCGAAATAAACTTAAAAATAAAATCATTTATAAAGTCAGTAGAAAAAGCAGGCCATCAAGCGACTGAAATTGATTTTGATTTGATGGAATATATAATTCCCGCATATTATGTTTTAACTACAGCAGAAGCCTGTAGCAACCTTAGTAGATATGATGGGGTACGCTACGGCTTTCAAAGCCACATGAAACCGAAAAATCTTAAGGAATTCTATTTAAATAATCGTTCTGAAGGTTTCGGCATTGAAGTTAAGCGGAGAATTATGCTTGGTACATATGTTTTAAGCGCAGGATATTATGATGCATATTTTAATAAAGCTCAACAAATAAGAAATTTATTAGTAAAAAAAGTTAAAGCTATTTTTAAAACTTATGATGCTTTAATTATGCCTGTAAGTCCAAGTACCGCATTTAGTATTGGAGTTCAAGACAAAGACCCAATAGCTATGTATTTAGCTGATATATATACAGTTTTTGCAAACCTTACCGGTATTCCCGCAATAACACTCCCTTTATTTTCACACAGTAATAACATGCCATTTGGCATACAAATTTTATGTAATAATGAACAAGAGTTACTTTTACTGAACATTTCAGAAACACTATTTAAATTAAACAAAGAAGGTCAAGCATAAAATGTCAAAAATAATCTTTTTATATTTTATTGGTTTTATCTTATCGATAAGCATTGGTTTTACACAAACTGTAAAAAAAGAGTTTCATGAGATTCATTTAGATACAGCTAAGCTTGTCATTAAAGAAGAAGAAGAGATTATAGATGAAATTATTGAAACCAAAACTTTACCACAAAAAGATAAAATTCAGTATTTCAGCAAACTTACGAGATATGGTTTTAAAAATCTGTTTCCTACATATTCTTATAACGCTTCAATGCCCTATTCTACACAGGTAGCCCCTCAGGCAGAATCGTACATGCAGGATTACTTAAGAATGCATGCAAAACAACTTAGTGGTATGAAATCGTGGTGTATGCCTTATTTTAATCTAATAGATAATATATTTACTCAGTATGGATTACCCAAAGAATTAAAATATCTGGCTTTAATAGAAAGTAATTTAAAAACAAATGCTACCAGCTGGGTTGGTGCTGGTGGCCCTTGGCAGTTTATGCCTTATACCGCCAGAGAAAATGGTTTAGTTGTAAACGATTTTGTTGATGAGCGGCGGGATTATTTTAAAAGCACGCATGCGGCGGCAAGATATTTACTTTCATTATACAAACAAACGCACGATTGGTTATTGGTAATTGCGGCTTACAATGGCGGACCGGGAAGAGTCTTTTCTGCAATTGAAAGAAGCGGAAGCCGAAATTTTTGGGCATTACAATATAATCTACCGGAAGAGAGCAGAAACCATGTAAAAAAATTTATTGCTACGCATTATATCATGGAAACAGGTGGAGGCAGTTCAGGTTTAGGAAGTTCTGGATTTAATATAACTTCAAGTGGCGCTACAGCAGTAAATCCTTATTTGAATAAGCCTACCCTGAGTTTAAATGAAATGGAAAATGCAGAAACAGAAACTATTACAGGCAAATACAATTCGGTAATTATTGCCAAAAGTATTTCGATAGATATAATTGCTTTTAACCGCTATAATCCATTATTTGATAATCAGATCGCTACAAATGGTAAGTATGAACTTATATTACCACAAGATAAAATGCGACAGTTTCTCTCTACCAAATACCAGATTTTAAATGAATGCGTACAATTTTTACTCGGCGATATTGAAATTCCTAACAGTACCATGCAGTATAAAACTAAAAAAGTAAAAAAAGTAAAATCTTAGCTTCATAACTCTTTTAAAAAATTAGGTTGTAAGCACCTTTATTAGGGCATTAGCTTTCAACATACACTCTTCATACTCTTCTTCTGCATTACTATAAAAGGTTATGCCACTTCCCGCAAAAAAAGATATTTTCTTATTATTCTCATTATAAAAAACACTTCTAATTACAACGTTAAAATCAAAGTCACCGGCAGGTGTTATATAACCTATACTTCCCGAGAATAAACCTCGTGGCGAAAATTCATATTCTTCTATCAATTCCATAACACGCTTTTTTGGCGCACCCGTCATCGAGCCCATTGGGAAGCAAGCTTGGATGGCGTCGGTAAATTTTTTACCTTCCTCCAATGTACCTTTTATTGTACTTATTAACTGGTGTACCTGGGGGAAACTGTACACTGCAAATAATTCCTTTACACTAACAGAACCTTTTTTACAAACCATACTCATATCATTTCTTACAAGATCTACAACCATCACATTTTCACTCTTTTCCTTTGTACTGGTAATTAAATAATTTTTGTTAGCTGCATCCTTTAATGGATCTACATCTCTTATACTTGTACCCTTTATGGGTTGTGAGATAAGTTGTGCTCCTTTTTTTTGCAGAAAGCGCTCGGGGCTTGCGCACAGACAATAATTATCGTTTAGTTTATACAAAGACCCGAATGGAGCAGGTGACAATTCAGTTAGTTTCCTATAAACATTTATGGGATTTATACTAGCGTTTTCAACAGTAAAATACTGGCAAAAATTTACTTCGTAACAATCTCCTCGTTTGATATGCTCCTTTAATTTACTTATTGTAGCAATATACTCAGCTTTATTTTTTACAGATTTAATTTGTAAATCAATACTTTCTTCGAAAGAAAATATTACCGTGTTTTCAATTTCTGCAATTAGTACCTCAGCATTTTTATTACTCTTTAAAACTTCGATTTTATTTAAGGATAATTTAATGATAGTTTCAGGTTCAAAGAAAAACCCATCACCAAAATTTAAATCTAACTGCTTGTGTTTTATGTAACTGTTACCGGCTGCATTATAGCCTAGATGTCCAAATAACCATGATGGATTTTGATCATGAAATTTTTGAAAGGCTTCTAAATCATTATCTCCATCAAAAGTATAAGCCCTCGCACAACCCACACCCAACATGCATTCAAAAGATGCATCTTCAAAAGAATAATGATTATTATCCAACAAACAAAAAATGTTGAATTGGTTTGCCCAATTCAACATTTTCATTTTAAAATTCTCAAAGAAATTATCTTTTATAATCATTAAATTTAATAATCATCATCATTAAAACGCCCGCCTTTGCCCCTTCCCGAATCATCATCATCATCAAATAAATCAAATTCCTTAAAATCATCGTCTAATTTCAAATCATCATCTTCTTCTTTATTTTTTTTGACTGACCCTTTTTTTTCTTTCGATGCGGGCACGTCAAACTCATCAAAATCTTTATCCCAATCTTCTTCCTCTTCCGTTTTTTCCCAATCATCTGCTACTTCAATATCGTCGTCATCGTCATCATCTTCAGAAGATTTTTTTGATTTCCCTTTTATTGTTTTCTTCGGCGTTTCCTCATCAAGGTCATCATCCGAATCATCATCATCCAAATTTTTTTCTTTAGATGGTGAAGGTTTTACGGACTCTTTTTTTTCTCCAGTTTTAGAAGCAATTATTTTTTTGCCGGTATCTTTTTTTACTGCCATTGTTTGAGTAGATTATTAATGTAAATTTTCGACAGTAATTTTAAATAGCCAAATATTTTTGATACTATTTTTAATAAATCTTTAAACATTTACAAGCTGGTCTCTGCCAGGGCCATTGCTGATATATTTTACAGGGACTTTTAAAAATTCATTCAGGTAATTTATATAAGCGTTCATTTCCGCAGGCATGTTTTCAAAAGTTTTTACCTGTGTAATATCTTTATTCCAACCTTTAAAAGATTGGTAAGATGAATCAATTGGCATTTTGTTCATTTGAAAAGGAATTCTGTTGATTTCTTCTCCATTTATTTTGTAAGAATTACAAACTTTTAATTCCTCTAACCCATCCAAAATATCTGCCTTTGTCATTACAATTTGCGTAACGCCATTTATCATACATGCAAATTGAAGTGCTACAAGGTCAATCCATCCACATCTTCTTGGTCTGCCTGTAGTACTGCCAAATTCATTGCCGGTATTGCGTAAAAAATCCCCAGTAGCATCAAATAATTCGGTAGGGAAAGGTCCACTTCCTACCCTTGTACAATATGCTTTTGTAATACCAATTACTTCTTTAATTTTTTGAGGCGCAATTCCCAAGCCTGAACATACACCTCCCGTTATGGTACTACTGCTTGTAACAAAAGGGAATGTTCCAAAATCTACATCAAGCATGCTGCCTTGCGCACCTTCTGCAAGTACTCTTTTGCCAGCTGCTATTTTTTCATTTATAAAATATTCGCCGTTAACAATATTTAATTCTTTTAAGAATTCCAATGCTTCAAAAAATTCTTCTTCCCATGCTGAAATATCTTCCTGAAAATTAAAACTATCCAGGAGTCTTTGATGTTTAAGTCTTAGTTTAATATACTGTGAGGTAAAACTTTTATCTTTTAAATCTCCTACTCTCAGTCCATTCCTACCGGTTTTATCCATGTATGCAGGACCAATTCCTTTTAATGTACTTCCAATTTTCTCTGTCCCTTTACTTAATTCACTTGCTTTATCCAAAGCACGGTGCGTCGGTAAAATAAGGTGGGTACGTTCGCTTATAAAAAGATTTTTTTTATATTCTACACCAAATGCAGCAACAGACTCGCATTCTCTTTTTAAGGTTACTACATCTAAAACTACTCCATTACCAATAAGGTTAATTTTATCTGCATGAAAAATACCACTTGGTATTTGATGTAATACAACCTTTTTATCATTTACATATAAAGTGTGCCCAGCATTTGGCCCACCCTGAAATCTTGCAATAACATCGTAATCTTTTGCAAAAAAATCTACAATTTTACCCTTTCCTTCATCACCCCATTGTAAACCTAAAATAACATCAACCATAATAAACTTTATTTATTGTACAATTTTGTGCTGCACATTTCTTTTAAAATTTTATGAGGAAAAATCAATTATCCTCTAAGCCGTAAAAGTAAAATGAAAAAAAACAATAAACTAAATATTGTTTGTGATTAATAATATATTAGAATGAGTGAATTTTTTTATTGAAAATAAACACGAACATATTTATTAACAAAAAGGCTGTCTCTATAATTGAGACAGCCTTTTTTAATTATAATTTAATGGAACTTGTTATTTTCCTCCACTCATTTTTGCTTCTATACTAAGTGTTGCATGCGGTACTGCACGTAATCTTGCTTTGTCTATTAATTTTCCGGTTATTCTACAAACACCGTAAGTTTTGTTTTGAATTCTTATTAGTGCTTTTTCAAGATGGTCAACAAAAGTTATTTGACGACTCGCCATCTGGCTAAGTTGTTCTCTTTCCATACTCAAACTACCATCTTCCATTGTCATGTAACGACCATCACCTTCATCGCCCCCCATATCATCTTTACGTGTGATTAGGCCCTGAAGATATGCCAATTCCTTTTTTGCAGACCCAAGTTTGCGCTGTATTAATTCTTTAAATTCAGAAAGATCAACATCGCTGTACATTACAATTGGAGCTCCGGGATCTACAGGGGCTTTATCCAATACAGATTTTGTAAAATCAGGCTCGTACTTGCGTGAGGTTTTTGTATTAATTTTTGGTAATACAAAAGGTTTTTGTACAACAGGTTTTGCTGTTGCAGCCTTTGGTAAAACTTTAGGGATAGGCTTAGCAACTTCCACTGCTTTTACAGGAGTCTTTACAGTTTCAACTTTTACTGCAGTCTTGCTTACCGGCTTTGCTTTGGGTTCAACTTTCTTTGCTTCTATTTTTTTAGGCAATTGCTTTACTTGTTTTTGTTGAGCTGCATTTTTTAAAGATTTTTTTACAGTACTCTTGTTAACTGATTTTGTTGCAACTTTAGTGACAGGTTTTGCAACATTTTTCACCAGCTTTGCTACAGGCTTTGAAGCCGGTTTTGGTAACGAATTAACTACTTTTTTAATAGTTACCTTTAACGGAGGTTTCGAAATAACTTTCTTTACTAGTTGTTTAACAACAGCCTTTTTAACAATGACTCCCTTTTTTGCAGGTACTGATTTTTTAGAAGGAGCAGATTTTGATTTCCCCACGGGTGCGACAATTTTCTTAACAGGCTTTTTTACAGTTTGTTTTGAGGGTGCTTTTTTGGTAGCCATAAATACTTGCTATTTTTTTATAACATTTACTTTTAAGGTGGCGTCATTTATATCAATTTGTATGCCTTGTTGTAAATCAGCTACAAATTCAAGTTTTTCTGCCAATAATTCTGCGCAAATATAGTTTTTAAATTTCATAAATGAATGGTGAACGGTTTCATTTATAGACATGAAAACCTCTACTCTGTCTGTTAGCTCAAACCCATTGTTTTTTCTAATATTCTGCACTTTATTTACAAACTCTCTTGCGTATCCTTCCTGTTTGAGTGTTTCAGATATTATCACGTCTAATGCTACTGTTAATGAACCCTTAGTTGCAATTTCATATCCGGGTATTTCTTCAGTAATTATTTCAATATCTTCTAATTTAATATCAATTAATTCTTCATCTTTCGCTTCGACATGTAAAATATTAACAACTCCGTTATTTTGAACTTTTTCTATTGTTTCATTATTAAATTTTTCAATCTCTACTGCTGCCCATTTCATTTTAGAACCTAATTTTTTTCCAAGTATTTTAAAATTTGCCTTTGCTTTTTTTCTTATGAAATCATTATCTGCTGCTAGTATTGCTATTTCTTTTATATTGGTTTCTGATTTTATTATTTCCTCCATCAATTTTATATCGGCTGTCATTTCTTCATTTTGGGCAGGTATAAAAACTTTTTGCAGGGGTTGCCTTACTTTAATGTTGACTTTTTTGCGCAAAGAGAGAATTAGTGATGACACGTCTTGCGCCAGCTGCATTCGTTTTTCCAGTGCTTGGTGAATTACTGATTCGTTTTCTATAGGATAAAAACAATGATGGACACTTTCAAGTTCTATTCTTTTAGTTGAAGAATTTAAATTTTGAAATAACCATTCAGCAAAAAATGGAGCAATAGGCGCAATTAATCTGCAAATTGTTTCGAGACATTCGTATAAAGTTTGATAAGCAGCTATTTTATCGTTCTCATATTCTCCTTTCCAAAAACGGCGTCTACAAAGACGCACATACCAATTACTTAATAATGTATCTACGAATTCTTCAATAGCTCTTCCGGCCGCTGTAGGTTCATAAGCATCTAAATTCTGTGAAACATTTTTTACAAGTGAGTTTAAACAGGATAAAATCCACTGATCTATCTCAGGTCGTTTACGTAGGGGAATATATTCTTCTTTAAATGTAAATCCATCAACATTGGCATACAATGCAAAAAATTGGTAGGTGTTGTAAAGTGTACCAAAAAATTTCCGTTGTACTTCTTTTATACCTTCTTCATCAAACTTTAAACTATCCCAAGGGGAAGCATTGGTTATTAAATACCAACGGGTAGCATCGGCTCCATATGAGTTTATAGTGCCGAATGGGTCAATAACGTTGCCGAGACGCTTACTCATTTTATTGCCATTTTTATCCAGCACCAACCCGTTACTGACAACAGTTTTGTAAGCAACCTTGTCAAACAGCAAAACTCCAAGGGCATGTAATGTGTAAAACCAACCACGAGTTTGGTCGACACCTTCTGCTATAAAATCAGCAGGGAAGGCCGCATTTTCATCCTGACCAAATAAAGGAGAATTTCTGTCAGCAGTATGATAATGCCAAAAATTTTCGGTACTTAGTTCTCCAAATTCATTTGAAGATGCATCCGGCAAACCCCATTGAGCATAGGGCATTGCACCACTATCGAACCAAACATCAATTAAATCGGGCACCCGCTTCATAGGTTTGCCTAAAACTGAAACCAATATTATATCATCAACATAGGGTTTATGTAAATCAAGTATTCCTTCATGCAAATAATTTTGGTTTGTTTCGCCACCTAATACTTCTGCTGCTTTTTTAATTTGCAGGTTAAGTTCAGCAATACTTCCAATGCATACTTCTTCTTCCCCATCTTCAGTTTTCCAAATCGGCAGGGGTGTTCCCCAAAATCGGGAACGGCTTAGGTTCCAGTCTACCATATTTTCCAGCCAGTTGCCAAAACGACCTGTACCTGTACTTGCCGGTTTCCAGTTAATGGTTTTATTAAGTTCCACCATCCTGTCCTTTACAGCAGTTGTTTTAATAAACCAAGCATCTAACGGATAATATATAATTGGTTTATCTGTACGCCAACAATGCGGATAACTGTGTTCGTATTTTTCTATTTTAAAGGCACGATTCTCCAATTTTAATTTTACAGAAATGTCAATGTTTACGTCTATAAAATTTACATCATCTTTGTAATTTTTTACATAATGATTGCTAAATTCTCCAACTCCTTCAACAAATTTTCCTTGTCGGTCAACAAGCGTTAATATTCCTAAGTTATTTTTTTTGCCAACACGGTAATCGTCTGCACCAAATGCCGGAGAAGTATGAACAATCCCGGTACCATCTTCAGTGGTTACAAAATCGCCCAATATCACACGGAACGGTTTTGCGCCAGGGGTAGTTTCTTCTATCTTTTCTAATGTATTTGCTTCTGAAGGTAAAAGCTGTTCGTATTGCAATCCTTCCAATTCAGATCCTTTGAATTCTGCAATTATTTTCCATGGAATCGATTTTGTTTCGACAGAATAATTTTCAAAATCTCCATCTTTACTTTCCTCTTTAAAATATTTCCCTACAAGATTTTTTGCAAGAATTACATTGTTGAGTAAATGAGTATATGGGTTAAAAGTTTGTACCAAAACATAGTCTATGTTTGGCCCAACAGTTAAACCAAGGTTTGACGGGAGTGTCCATGGGGTTGTTGTCCAGGCCATAAAAAAAAGTTCTTCACCTACATTTTCTACATCATTGGCTATCCTAAAGCCTTCTCCATTTCCAGCTCCCCACTGCCCGGTTACCACTTTAAACATTACTGTTGCGCTTGTATCTTTTACATCTTTATATGTTCCCGGCTGGTTAAGTTCGTGGCTGCTTAAACCTGTTCCGGCTGCAGGTGAGTAAGGTTGTATGCTCACACTTTCATACAGGTAATTTTTTTTGTACAACTGGCTCAGGCACCACCAGAGTGTTTCTATATAATTGTTTTCAAAAGTTACATAAGGGTTTTCCAGATCTACCCAATACCCCATTTTTTGTGTAATATCGTCCCACTTATCTTTATACTGCATTACAACTTCCCTACACTTTTTGTTATAATCTTCAACAGATATCTTTTTACCGATATCTTCTTTTGTAATGCCCAATAATTTTTCTACACCAAGCTCAATTGGTAAACCATGAGTATCCCATCCGCCTTTGCGTTTTACCTGAAAGCCCTGCATAGTTTTATACCTGCAGATAAGATCTTTAAGCGTACGACTAATTACATGGTGAATGCCGGGCATGCCATTTGCACTTGGCGGACCTTCATAAAAAACAAAAGGTTTGTTCCCTTCCCGCAGCTCAATACTTTTTTTAAAAGCATCATTTTTATGCCATTGTGCTAATATTTCTTCGCTTATAGCAGGAAGATTAAGCTGGCCGTAAGTTGTATATCCCACACTCATCAAATATTCGTTTAAAATTGTGTGCAAAGGTACATTATTACATAATTAGGTTATTTGGATATTTAACCAATAAAAATTTTAGAGAATAAGCTCATTAATCTATAAAAAAACAGCTTAGAAAATAAATTCTAAGCTGCATATTTATTAAACAACTAAACAAACAAATCTTGCAAAATATTTGTACTTTTAATATTAATGAAGGAGTAATTCACAAGGTTTGATGCCAGTTTGCTTCTTAAACGCAGTACTAAAATGCGAAATAGAAGAATACCCAAGAAGGTGAGAGACTTCTGTTACACTAAGTCCCTTTTCATACAATAAATATTTTGCATGTTCCATTCTTTGACTTTGATAAAAGTCAAAAATTGTTGTACCAAAAATTTCTTTAAATCCTTTCTTTAAATAACATTCATTTATAGCAACTTTTCTGCTTAGGGCTTTTATGGTAATTGGTTCACCGATGCGTTGCAATAAAATTTCTCTCGCCTTTATAATTTTATCCCTATCAGCTTCGTTTGATAAAAATTTACAGCTAAAGCCGGTTTCTTCTTTATCGCCCAACATACAATCCATACTGTACAAAAGCAAAATTTGCATTTGCGCATTTACAAAAATATTTGCATGTGTGTCTGTATAAGTATGATTTAATAAAGCATCTATTGCCATTCTCGTTTTGCCGCACAAAGGTAAGATCTTACTAAAAGAATTTGTGTGCGTAAAAGCCAAAACCTGATCTGAGAAAGTATGTGAAGTTTTGTTGGCTTTCACAAATTGTTGCAAGTAAGACGGCGAAAAACTGAAACTCAATACATCAATACTCTCAACCTTGTTAGAGCAATTTTGTGTACTATTTGACTTACAATTATCGCATTCTGTTTGTTTGTGGTCACAGTATATGTTACCACTCAAACAGAATTTAAGTTGAAGATTATTGGTAACCTCGTCGCTGGTGATGTACATATATTCTAAAATGCCGGTATCATCTATTGACCACTGAGGTAATCTCTTATACCTTTTAATAGAATAATGAATCGAACCCGGTACATTTCTGTCTACTTCGTGTAACAGATGAAGATCCTCCTGAAGGAAGGGTTGTCTTTGCGCTAGCGATAAAATGTCTTGTGCCAATATTGTCATATTGTAAAACTAACGATCATTAGTTAGATGGTGAAATAAAATATAAACTTTAACATTTGATGTCACAACATTAATTCAAGATCCATGATTTATTGTCATTTAATTATCCTATTTCGTAATGATTAATCAATTAAATATTAATTTATAAAAATTTTCACCTATTCCTTCAGAGTTGTGATTCATCAAAACAAGGAACGTTTTTAATTTTCTTGATTATGTACTTTATTTACATCACCCTTTCAGAAATTTTATAAGCTGAGGGACCCAAAAATTGGTAATTGTAAAAAGAATTTTTAGCAGGAAGAAAGATATTGGAAATTAAACCTGTTCTGGTCAGTTAATACAAGTAAAATAATGCTTAATAATATATTTTTAACAGGGTCATAGAACTAAACAAATACCAGCAAAAATATTCCTATTTATATATTTTGCATTTAAAATATTGCTTATTCTGCACCGGAATTTTTCAGCAAAACATGTTGGCAAATGGTTTAAAACACATCATTTTTATAGTTGAAAAACGGTTCATTTTCCATAACTTCGCACGCACTCGATATTTTAAATATTGTTACCAATTATGAGCATAGAAAATGAAGTTTTACCCGAACCTGAACTGCCCGTTTACGGTGCTGACAGTATTACAGTTTTAGAAGGATTAGAGGCTGTTCGTTTACGACCGAGTATGTACATTGGCGATACGGGAGAAAAAGGTCTTCATCACTTGGTTTATGAGGTTGTAGATAACTCCATAGATGAAGCACTTGCAGGTTGGTGTAAAAATATTGCCGTTAACATACACGAAGATAATTCCATATCGGTTGAAGATGACGGCCGTGGTATCCCAACAGGTATCAATAAAAAAGAAAATAAATCAGCTTTAGAAATTGTAATGACAGTATTACATGCAGGTGGTAAGTTTGATAAAGACACTTACAAAGTATCTGGTGGTTTGCATGGTGTGGGTGTGAGTTGCGTAAATGCACTAAGCACAAAATTAGTTGCTACCGTAAACAGAGATGGTAAAAAATACGAACAGGAATATTGCATTGGAGTTCCTCAATATGAAGTGAGGGAAATTGGAACAAGTGAGCATACCGGGACGCACATTCACTTCTGGCCTGATAAATCTATTTTTATTACCACAGAATATAAAAGAGATATTTTAGAAGGTCGTTTAAGAGAACTTTCTTTTCTTAATAAAAAAATAAACATCATCCTTAATGACTTTAGAGAGAAGGAAGAGGATGGAAAATATTATACGAAAACTTTTTACAGCGAAGGTGGTATTGTAGAGTTTGTTGAATACCTGGATAAAAAAGCAGGTCGCAGTCCATTAATTCCAATTGTAATTTATTGCGATGGATATGACGAAAAAAACAATGTAGTGGTAGAGGTTGCCATGACGTACAACGCAGGTTACTCTGAGCATTTATTTAGTTATGTAAACAACATCAACACCATTGAAGGTGGTACACATGTTGCCGGTTTTAGAAGAAGCATAACACGTGTATTTAAATCGTATGGCGAAAAAAACGGCATGTTCGAAAAAGCCAAAGTAGCCATTGAAGGAGATGATTTTAGAGAAGGTATTTCAGCCATCATTTCTGTAAAAGTGCCCGAGCCACAGTTTGAAGGACAAACAAAAAGCAAACTTGGTAACAACGAAGTAAGTGGTATTGTAGATACAACCTTAAGCCGTGTTTTAGAAAATTATCTGGAAGAAAATCCCAAAGATGCTAAAACAATTATACAAAAAGTAATTTTAGCAGCGCAGGCAAGAGCAGCAGCAAAGCGTGCTAGAGAATTGGTGCAACGTAAAACGGTTTTAATAGGTGGCGGTTTGCCGGGTAAACTTGCAGATTGTTCCGATAAAGATCCTGGTCGTTGTGAATTATTTTTGGTGGAAGGAGACTCGGCAGGTGGAACTGCAAAGCAAGGCCGTGACAGAAGTTTCCAAGCAATATTACCATTAAGAGGTAAAATATTGAATGTGGAAAAGGCCATGGAACACAAAATTTATGACAACGAGGAAATACGGAATATGTTTACCGCCCTCGGAGTAAAAATCGGTACTTTGGAAGATGCAAAAGCGCTCGACATTTCAAAACTGCGCTACCATAAACTTATAATAATGACGGATGCCGATGTGGATGGAAGCCACATTGCAACTTTAATTATGACCTTCATTTTCCGATACATGAAGGAACTTGTAGAAAATGGTTACGTGTACATTGCACAACCACCTTTGTACCTTGTAAAAAAAGGAAAAGAACAGGCTTACGCTTGGAATGATGCTGAAAGAAAAGCAGAAACAGTACGTATAGGCGGTGGTAAAGATGACAGCGTAAACATACAGCGTTATAAAGGTTTGGGAGAAATGAACGCAGACCAGTTATGGGAAACAACCATGAACCCTGCTACCAGAACCTTAAAGCAGGTAACCATTGATAGTCTTACAAATGCAGATAGTGTGTTCACTATGTTGATGGGCGATGAAGTACCACCACGCCGTGAGTTTATTGAGAGCCATGCGAAGTATGCAAAAATAGACGTCTAGATGTTAGGCATAAGATACAAGATTAGAGCCCGATTAATTTCGGGCTTTTTTTATTGGGGCGGTTGGCGGTGGAAGCAATGTCGAGCTTCAGTTCGGGCTCTACGTTGCAACCTGCCTGCCGGCAGGCAGGTCTTTTTATTCGCTGAAGCGATATAAAAAGGATCTCCACTTCTATCCCGACGCTCATGGGCTTTTTATAATTTAACAACTACAACTATCATCAGGTTTATTAACTCTGTTTTGAATTCTGTCTGTTTAAGCCAAAATATTAGACAAAGAATAAGTTTATATTTACATCAATAATTATGATTAGTTAAATGCAGAGATTTTATTTTGATACCTCGGTTTTTGGCGGCTCTTTTGATAAGGAATTTGAAGAAGTAACGCTACAACTTTTTAAAAGAGTCAAATTGGGAAATGTGATTTGTGTATTTTCCGACTTAACAGAAACTGAACTATTAAATGCACCTGAAAATGTGAAAGATCATTTTATGAAATTGCCCAAAAGTAATATTGAAGGAGTAATTGTAACTGATGAAATATTGATATTGGCTTCTAAATATGTAATCGAAAAAGCAGTTGGGAAAACGAGTTTGGATGATTGTATTCATATTGCTACCGCAACCATTTATAAGGCCGATATAATAGTAAGCTGGAATTTCAAACATATCGTAAATGTGTATAGAATTAGAGGTTACAATTCTATTAATATTCGTTCAAACTACCAACAGCTAGAGATTCGTTCACCAAAAGAAATTTTAGAATATGAAGACTGAAATTAGAAAACCCAAAGTAGAAAAAGAGTTCGATACTGTAAAAACATTTAGAGCCATCAAAGAAAAAATATCGTCAGAAATTGAGCATATGAATTTCGAAGAAATAAAGAATTACTTAAAAATAAAGAGTGCCAAACTATATTCTAAATAAAGTTTTTTGTTTCCATGTGCTATAAAACTGCATATAAATGCTAATGAAATACCGGCCTAAGAAATGTTCTTTCATAGCTTAAAATACATTTTGTATCATTTGCTAGTTTAAAAACCGATTGACATTCATCATCTGTCAAAATAAGCTTTCTATAATTTTCATATTCAGCCAAACTATTAAAACTAAACAAAGCATAAGCAATATTATTTGCTCCTTCACTTGGCATAAAATAACCGTGATGTTGTCCGCCAAAACGATTTACCAATTCTATCCACTTCTTTCCATATTGTTCAAAAACTTCTAACTGAAAAGGATCGATTATGTATTTTATGTGACAGGTTACCATGATAATTTTTTAATAGTGGCGAAAGTTAAAATATTAATATTTTTAAATTTATGTACGCAACGTCACGCAAGAGCGGAACGTTACAGAGAAGTAAGTCGGGGGTTATGTATTACCTTATAGCCGTCGGATTATGCCTCACCGGAAAATTTACAGAGTTTGCAATAAAGCAAAGTTCATTGGCTTTTTTATGTAGTTTGTTTGCTTTTACAATCATATGCTCTTCGGTAACTGTTACTATTGGGTTTAATATAACTCCAGTAAATCGTCCACCACCATTTGGGGTTTCAGTCATTGTTCCTGTTGCATGATCAATGTAGTTGGTAACAATAACACCTGCCTCTACGCATACATGCAGGTACCAAAGCATGTGGCAAGATGCCAACGAAGCAATCAATAAATCTTCAGGGTTGTGTTTTGTACCATCTCCACGAAATGCAGGATCAGATGAACCTGCAATTGCTATTTTATTATCAATAAAGATTTCATGGCTTCTCTCATAATTTCTATAGTTGTCTGTTCCTGTGCCCTTGTTTCCTTTCCACTTTATTGTTGCGGTATATTGATGTAGCGTTTGCATATTGTGTTAGTCTATTCACTAATATACAAAAAGCAACTTAAACTAAACCTCAGACAATATAAAACATATTGCATCGCATATTTAAAAACACATTTCCGGTTCAAAAAAAGTTGAAAAAAGATAAAATGCTGAAGGGCTGGCGGATAGAAGTGGAAATACTTTTTTTGTTTTGCCTGTCCTTCGACAAGCTCTGGAGGACAAAACAAAAAAAGATTATAACGAATAGCCGCAACAAATGTTGAACAAAGTGTAGCTGACCACAGCCCCAAAAAATTATTTTACCTAACTGATACCAATGAAGCTAATGGATATCTAAGACCTGAATAGCCCATCATATCTATTTTTACACTGCCTACAGAAATTGGGCTTTCTACCCTAAGAATAATATGATTTGGATCATCACTTACCCAGGCTGTCATTTTTTCGCCACCTTCAAACATGGTTCCTTTTACAAGCAATGGCTTAAACTTTATGGCATTAAATCTACCATATTGTGTCTTTATTTTTTCTTTACCCATGTAACGAATATAGAGATGAAACACTTCATCATCTAAAAACATATCAAAAGGAATTTTATCTCCCGGTTTGTATTTATTCCAATTAATATTTCTTGCGTAATACATAGCACTTACCACATCCTGCATACAATCAGAAATTTTAAACACACCTTTTGTGCTTACAGCATTATTGGATACCTGGTTAAAAGTAACATTGTTATAAATTTTTATTTTACCTTCTTCCACATTTCTTATAAATTTTATTGGAGACATGGTAGCTGTATCAACATAACTTTCATAGCGGTCTCTAACCTTAAAAAAATTATCGAAGAAAGAATATGTTTTGCCTTCGCCTACGCAATGATAAACCGGTTTGCCATTAAAGCGTTCCAAAGCTGTCGTAAAACTTGCCTCGCCGGCACCAATGTATGCGCCCATGGCGTTGTAATACACTTTCATAACAATCTTTTCACCAGGCAAAAAAGCGGAGTTTTTTACTCCACAGAAATCTCCCTTTTGCGCAAATGAAAAAGATGTAGTTAATACAAAAACCAATAAGCAATAAAATAATTTAGTAAAGTTTTTCATTTGTCTTTTAATATTTTAATCCCAAAAATCAGCAAGCTTCCTATTATTGCAGGTATTACTAAATTAATTATCCAAATGCCCAAAGACGCAGCCTGAATACCGATTAGATTATTGCTGTATATCTGCAATATTTCCAAACTGGCGGCAGCTCTTAAAGGCAACTCAGTAAAACCGATGGTTGGCGCAACTGCCATTACCAGATAAAAAATAGTTAGTGACCTAAAGCATGTAAAAAAACTTATCTGTACCTGCATTATTTGCAGGAGGATGATAAATTGCAAAATAAATACCATGTACCGTAAAAAAGATAAAAATAGAATTCTTAACAATTGTTTACGTGAAAATGTATTTAACAGCACAATGTGTGCAAGTATATTTTTTAGCCATTTTATATTTTTTAATAACCTTACCAACAAGCCAACACGTAAATAAATAAGTATTAAAAAAACAGCAGCAGATGTACTTATGTACAATAAAATATCTTCTGTATATGCAGGTAAAGAATTAAAAAGTTGCGCATCCGGACTGAAGTATTTTAAATAAATAAGCCCGAGTGTACCCATAAGAACTGTTATAAAAAGCTGACTTACACTTCCTAAAATCGTTAAGGGTATTGCACTTAACCGGTTTTCTTCTTTTACGTATAAAATGCGACCCCCATATTCGCCAACACGGTTTGGAGTAAGCATGGTAATACTACAACCAGCCAGCACACTTTTAAAAGCATTTGTAAAAGACAGCCTTTCTAAAGGACCAAGAAGTAATTGCCATTTAAACGCTTCCAGACCCCAGTTTAATAACATCAACAAAAATGCAAACCACAATGCAGGATTTTGAAAACTGCTTTTTATCTGTATCCATCTGTTTGCAAGATCAGGCTGCTGTGCAACCTGTTTGTATAAACTCCAGCTAAGAAACAAGAAGATTAAAGGACCAAGAAACCAGTTGAATAATATTTTGATACTTTTGCGCAGATATAAGTTTTAGTAAAAATAGCGTCCGTATTGCAAAAGACAACAAAAATTATTTTAGGAATAGATCCCGGTACAATTGTGATGGGATACGGTATTATAAAAGTGAAAGACAAAACAGTATCGCTGCTGGATATGGGTATTTTAAAATTATCTGCCAAGCAGGATGCATATGAACGTTTAGAAAAAATACACAGCACTGTTGCAGCAATTATACTTGAACATAAACCTACCTGCTTTGCTATTGAAGCTCCTTTTTTTGGTAAGAATGTTCAGAGTATGCTTAAGCTTGGGCGAGCACAGGGGGTAGCTATTGCAGCAGCTATGCAGGCGGGTTTATCTGTAACTGAATACTCCCCAAAAAAGGTAAAGCAGTCTATTACCGGCAATGGCAATGCAGATAAATTGCAGGTTTTAAAGATGCTGCAATCTATCTTAAAATTTGAAGGAGAACATACAGCACTTGATGCATCGGATGCGTTGGCAGTTGCACTTTGCCATCATTTTCAGCAGAGTAGTTTGCTAGCTGGCGCAGGTGGAGGCAAGAATAACTGGAAGAGTTTTATAGCAGCTAATCCAAAAAGAGTGAAGCAAGGTTGAATGTCGAGCTCACAGATTTAAAAGATTTTTTGGCTCACAGATTTAGAAAATTTACACAGATTTTTTTGAGTGCTTAGCTTTTTAAATTATTAAGAAGTTGTTGCTGAATGTCGATCATTTCGTCTTTTGTAAAAGACATTTTGGTTCTTGTAAAATTTAAATCATTTGCCGTGTTAATGGGAACAAGATGAAGGTGTGCATGTGGCACTTCAAGCCCTACAGCTGAGAGACCACAACGTCTGCAATTAAAGGTCTGCTCAATTGCATGAGCAATTGGTTTGGCAAATACCATCATCTCTGAAAGTATGTTATTTGATAAATCAAAAAGTTTGTCAACTTCTATTTTGGGTACAACCAATACGTGCCCTTTAACCAACGGAAATAGATCTAAAAAAGCGATAAAGTTTTCATCTTCTTTTATTTTATAAGAAGGTATTTCCCCCGAAATTATTTTAGAAAATATAGTCATTTGATTTTAGTTATTTGAGAAATAAAAAAACCCGTTCGCATAAATGGAACAGGTTGTAAATTAAATAAATCCTTTTAAATAGAAATTTCTTTTACTTCAAATTTTAAAACTCCAGACGGCACAATTACCTCTGTAATATCTCCTTTAACTTTTCCAAGCAACCCTTTACCAATTGGTGATGTTACTGATATTTTACCCAGTTTTAAATCTGCTTCGTTTTCAGAAACGATCTGGTAGGTCACGGTTTTTTTTGTACCTAAATTCATTAGGGTTACTTTGGTTAGGATACTTACACGGCTTGTATCTATTGTGCTTTCATCCAGTATTCTCGCAGTAGAAATGACTCCTTCCAAATTGTTTATTCTTGCCTCTAACAAACCCTGTGCTTCTTTTGCGGCATCATATTCAGCATTTTCTTTAAGGTCACCTTTTTCTCTTGCTTCAGCAATGGCTGCACTTGCTGCAGGTCTGTCAACACTTTTCATACGATGCAGCTCTACCTGTATTCTATCAAAATTTTCCTGTGTTACATAATTTGTATCTGACATAAAAAACGGTTTGCGTTTTACTAAAAAAAATACAACGCTCCATTTTGCTGGAGCGTTGTAGGTACGCAAATATAAGTAAAAGTCTTTTAGATATGAGGCTATTATTAGAAAAGTTTAAGCTGTAAAAGTTTGGTTAAAAGCACCTCGCTCATTTTTAAAAATGCCTCGTTGCTGTAGCCGGCAATATGGGGTGTAATAAGCACATTATCCTGGTTTAAAAGAAAATTCAGCTGTAGTTTCTCAATTTCCGAAAGGGTTTCCAGCTTTTCATTTTCCAGCACATCCAAGGCTGCACCTTTAATTTTACCATTTTGTATAGCATTAATTAAGGCCGTAGTTTCAACGACATTACCCCGGGATGTATTGATGATAAATGGTTTGTTTTTGAGCTTATCAAAGAAAGCTTCGTTGGCCATATGTTTTGTCTCGTCGCTTAAAGGAACATGAAAACTGATAACATTTGCGTACCTGCAAATCTGTTCCAGATCAGCTTCCCGAATAAACTTACCACCGAAACCAGTTTTATTAATATCATACCCCAACATGGTCACATCAAAACCTGAAAGTACTTTTGCAAAGGCCTCACCTGTATTTCCATAGCCAATTATTCCAACTGTTTTACCCGATATTTCTATTCCCCTGTTTTCATCCCTCACCCATTTACCTTCTTTTATTTCGCCACTGCTTTTCGCAATTTTATTTGCAAGGTTCAGCAACATACCAAGGGCATGTTCGCCAACGGCATTTCTGTTGCCTTCGGGGCTGCTTAGGCAAGTAACATTTTTTGTTGCTGCATAATCAGTATCAATCAATTCCATGCCGCTACCAAGACGACCAATCCATTGCAAAGAAGATGCAGCATCTATTACAGCCTTGTCAATGTTTAAACGTGTAGTTACAACCAGTCCTTTTGCTTCTTTTACAAGCAATAACAATTCGGTGTATGAAATTTCAGGTTCATAAATAACATTATTCCCATGTTTTTGAAAGGTTTCAATTAAATAGGGATGAACTTTTGCAGTAATTAAAATCATTGTTATAAAAACGCTGTTACGCTTATTTCTATGTTGACATTTTTAGGGAGACCTTTAACTGCAACCGTTTCCCTAGCAGGATAATCTCCGGTAAAATAGCTGCCATAAATTTCATTTACTTCCGCAAATAAACTCATATCACTTAAAAAAATAGTAGTCTTAACGATATTATTAAAACCTGCACCGGCTTCCTTTAATATCGCCGCAATGTTACTCATTACCTGGTTTGTTTCTTCTGCAATATTTGCATTAACCAGCTCGCCTGTTGTAGGATTGAGCGCTATTTGCCCTGATGCAAAAAGCATGTTACCGGCTTTTACCGCCTGGTTATAAGGGCCAATGGGAGCAGGTGCCAAATCAGTTTTGATTATTACTTTATCCATAATGAATATATTTTTTATTCGGCAAATATATCCACTTTATAGCACGTATTTTTGCTGAAAATGTTATAATGGAAATTGTAGTTTTAGCCAATGAGGGAGATTATGTTTTTTTACAAACTTTAGGAAAGAATATTAAATGGAAATTTACACACACATCAGACGCTTTTTTTTTACATAAAAATGCTGACGCCTATTTTGACATGAGAGATAATGCAGGAGAGGATTACAGCAGCATTACAAAGCCTGTTTTCATAAACAGTGTAACCATAACCATTACAGAAAATCATCACAATAAAAATATAATAAGAATAAATGCGTGGGCGGGATTTTTAGAAAAAGACCTATGGGAAATAGCAGGGGAAGTAAGCATTGAGGCTGCTGAAGTATTACAACAATTAAATAAAAAATACATTACTGTGCCGGATGAAGCCGGGTTTGTAAGTGCAAGAATTATTGCCATGATTATTAATGAGGCTTATCACGCAAAAGATGAAGCAGTAAGTACAGAAGCGGATATTGATATTGCTATGAAACTTGGTACTAATTATCCATACGGTCCGTTTGAATGGGCCAACGAAATTGGAGTGCAGCATGTATATGCATTGCTTCAAAAACTCTCCTTAAATGATGAAAGATTTTTGCCATCGGCAGGATTAGCCGCAGCTAATAAAAATATATAATGGCTACAATTATAAATATTGACAGTTCCCTTGAAACTGCCTCTGTAAGCATTGCAAAAAATGGAATAATATTACAGCATTTTGTAAACGATTTGCAAAAACAACATGCATCTTTTTTACACATTGCTGTACAAAAACTTACAAATGATCTACAGATATCGTTTGATGAAGTAGATGCGATAGGTTGTACCATTGGTCCTGGTTCATACACAGGCTTGCGGGTTGGTCTTGCCGCTGCCAAGGGTTTTTGTTATGCATTAAATAAACCATTAATTACAATTGGCACACTGCAAGCTATGGCACACAGTATGCAAATACATTATTCCGAAAAATCGTTTTATTATTGTCCCATGATAGATGCACGCCGCATGGAGGTTTACACAGCCCTATTCAACAACGAGCTGGAAGAAATTAAGGTAGCTTATGCCGTTGTTATAAATGAGCAATTTTGTGAGCCGGAACTTGCTAATAAAAAAATTCTGTTTTTCGGAAATGGGATGGAGAAATATAAAAATATAGCCACAAACAAACATGCAGTATTTGCTGATATTAAAGATATTTATAACTCAATCAATATTTTATCTTACAAAAAATTTATGGAAAAAAAATTTGCTTCCCTTGCAGCAGCAGCCCCACTTTATGCAAAAGAATTTTACAATGCGGTTTAATTTATATGACTTTTATTTTTAACATAATTGAATAAAATCAGATGCACAGTAAATCTTATATTTGCAAAGGTAAAATTGTTTAAATATTTTAAAATCCCCCTTTGTTATGATTGCAACTCAAACCGATGAGCAGGTTAAATCTGCATTAGAATCCACTGATAATGTACTCAAAATTAATTATCACAATTTAAAAAAAGCAGCTCTGGTTTTAAGAGCACTTAACCACAAATTAAGACAACAAATTCTTACTCTTGTAGAAACAGAAAAGAAGATTACTGTTACAGAAATTTATGTCCGTATGAGACTGGAGCAATCTGTAGCATCTCAACATCTTGCTATATTACGGAGAGCAGGTATTGTAAGTACACAACGTGATGGTAAGTTTATTTATTATACGGTTAATTATAAGCGTATTGATGAAATAACGACCCTTGTTGATGATTTAGTTGCTTGATAATAAAACAACAGTATTTTAAAGCGGATGATAAACTCATCCGCTTTTTTTATTTCGTAAATTGTGGTATACTTTTAATATTCTAGATTATGTACATAAAACAACTTTATACAAACTGCCTAAGCGAAGCTGCTTATTATATTGAAAGTAACGGAGAAGCGGCAATTATTGATCCATTGAGAGATATAGAAGAATACATTTTGATGGCAAAAGAAAGAAAGGCTACAATAAAATATATTTTTGAAACGCATTTTCATGCAGATTTTGTAAGCGGGCATATTGATTTGAGTAATGCAACAGGTGCACCTATTATATACGGACCCGGTGCAAAGACAAATTTTAAGATAGAGAATGCAGCAGACGGACAAACATACAAATTAGGCAGTTTAACTTTAAACGCGATACATACGCCCGGCCACACACTTGAAAGCACCTGCTATTTATTAATGGATGAAAAAAGCAAACCCCATGCAATATTTACCGGAGATACTTTGTTTGTAAATGATGTAGGCAGACCTGACCTTAGCAGCGGCGACATGAGCAGCGAAGAACTAGCAGGCATAATGTATGATACACTTACAACGAAAATATTACCATTGCCAGATGATGTAATTGTGTACCCCGCACATGGGCCCGGCAGCAGTTGCGGTAAAAATCTTGGTCCCAATACGTTTAGTACTATTGCTGATGAAAGAAGAAATAATCATGCCCTGCAACCCCAATCCAAAGAAGATTTTATTACCTCTGTAACAACTGGCCTAAGAACAGCACCTGTATATTTTGCTGTAAATGCAAGCATAAATCAAAAAGGTTACGAAGCCATTGATGTTGTAAAAACCAGAGGTATACAAACTCTGAGCATTGAACAGTTTAAACAACTTGCAAAAGAAGATGCAGTAATTTTAGATACACGCCCTGCCACAGAATTTACCGAAAGTTTTATACCGGGCTCTCTGTTTATTGGGCTCGAAGGGCGCTTTGCAGAATGGGCGGGCAGCCTGTTACCTTTTGATAAAAAAATTATTTTAATAACTCCCGCAGGCAAAGAAGAAGAAACCGTGATACGGCTTGCAAGGGTTGGTTTTGATAAAATGAATGGTGTATTAAGCGGAGGCTTTGAAGCATGGCGCAATGCTGGAGAAAAAACAGATATGATTATTGATGTAGAGCCTGATGAGCTGATGATGGACATACCTCATGACCCTAACTTAGTTATTGTGGATGTTCGCACAGAAATAGAACATGCCGATGGGCATTTAAAAGGCTCGGTAAACCTACCACTAAGCGATATGACTGATGTGGCGCTGCTTGCGCAGTTTGAAGAGGAAGAAAATTTATATGTTCATTGCGCAGGTGGCTATCGGAGTGTGATTGCTATTTCTATACTAAAAAAGGAAGGCATAAACAATGTGCGAAATATATTAGGAGGCTGGGCAAAAATTAAAGAAGAAGAAAAAGCCGTGATAGAAAAAGATGCAAGTGTTTTAAACTAAGCATTCTTTAGACTGAATATTCATGACATAACACGTCCGGAAGATTATGGTATAGTTTAGTAGTAGTATCGATGGGGAATAACAGGTCTTACTAGGGCATAAGTTCCCTATAACTTCCCTATAACTTCGGTATAAGTAGAGAGAGCTTTTATGAAATTGTCTTTTATCAAAATGAATAGCTTAAAGATTTTATATCAGATTGGGATTTAAATATTTTAATTTTTTAAAAGTTCATCATTTAAGTTGAATATGCAAACTTTTGAAGAGGGATTTTATTAAAAATAAAATTGAACTCATAAGTTTATTTCAACAATCTTTATTGTCCGTTTTTTAAACATTGCGATAGCATTATTACCCAAGAATTAATGCAGTCGATAATATTTCTTTTACTTTAATCTCCTCCCAGCACAATTAATGCTAAAAAATTAAATTTCATTTAAGCAGCAGTCTTTCAAAACTAATTTTGATAGAATTAATAGTTCTTTTGCATTCTGCAGTATTCGTATTGTCAATTATATCAGCCAAAAAAAAGAAAATTAATTTTTGTTATTACCACATCTTCCGCTGCTGATATTTATTGTGCAAGTAGTTTTTTATTAAATTCAACAGTCAAAAAAATCCTACTTTTTATTTTATCTTTAATGATAGAGTAAGAGAATTTTTACATCCAAAAAAATATTCCTCAGCCAATTCTTTAAAAACCTTTAATTGCTGCAGTATAAGGCTGCAATTAAAGATAATTTTTATGCTAAAATAATTTTATGAAACAATATGCTTTCCTTTTTCTGTTGGTTTTTTTTATGGGTGAATTTGTTTCGGGTCAATCACCGGAGGTATCAATGATAAGAAACTATGGAATAAAAAATGGGGGCAATATAATTAATGAATTTTCTGAATTTGTTGCCATACCCAATGTTGCTGCTGATGCTGCAGGGCAGCAAAAAACTGCCGCTTTTATAATGGCAATGATGAACAAAAGAGGGATCGAAAAAGTACAGCTTTTAACCGCAAATACTGCAGGGGTAACGCCTGTGGTTTATGGCGAAGTAATGGTACCCAGCGCAAAACAAACTTTAATTTTTTATGCACATTACGATGGGCAGCCTGTAAACCCTGCTCAATGGGCAAAGGGGCTGCAGCCTTTTGAACCAAAATTATTTTCCGATGCAATAGATAATAACGGTAGCAATATTGGTTTCCCGGCAGATGGAAAATACAAACAAAACTGGCGAATATATGCCCGCAGCGCATCTGACGACAAAGCAGGAATAGATGCTATTTTAAATGGTTATGCCGCCATCAGTAAAAGCGGGTTAATGCCTGCCTGTAATATTAAATTTTTCTTTGAAGGGGAAGAAGAAGCTGGTTCTACCCACCTGAATGAAGTGCTGGAAAAGTACAAAACTTTACTTCAGTCTGACTTGTGGATTATATGCGACGGACCTGTACATCAGTCAGGAAAAAAACAAATTGTATTTGGTGTTCGTGGCGATACCCATATTGACCTAACGGTATATGCTTCCAAAAGACCTTTACACAGCGGGCATTACGGCAACTGGGCACCCAACCCTGCCATGATGCTGGTAAAATTATTAGCCTCCATGAAGGACGAAAATGGCAGGGTAACCATTAAAGGATTTTATGATGATGTAACGGCATTAAAACCATCAGAAAAAAAAGCACTCTATGAAGTGCCACGAGTTGATGATCAAATGAAAAAAGAACTGGGAATAACAAATATTGAAATGCAGGGACTTTCACTAAGTGAAGCCATTAACCAACCATCTTTAAATATAAATGGCATGCAAAGCGGTAATGTAGGCAAAATGGCTTCCAACCAAATCCCTACAACTGCAACTGCTGTGCTGGATTTACGGCTTGTATTGGGTAATGACTGGAAAAGACAGCAACAAAAAGTTATCAGTCATATAAAAGCAAAAGGCTATTATGTAACAGAACAAGAACCTACTGATGAAGAGAGAAATAAATATGCAAAAATTATAAAAGTATTACCCGGACAAGACGGTATGAATGCCCAACGTACATCTATGGATCTGCCAATTATACAAAAAGTTATTGCAGCAGTTAAAAGTACTACTCCTGATCAAATAGTATTGCAGCCCACAATGGGTGGCAGCCTCCCTCTTTATTTATTTGAAAAATACCTGCATGCAATAACTGTTACTGTACCAATAGCCAATCATGACAATAACCAACATGCAGAAAATGAAAATATTCGCATTGGTAATTTATTTGACGGCATAGAAACCATGGGTGTGCTAATGATGATTAAATAAATGCATAGAATTATTAAATGGAATCTTATTAAACAAAACAGACAGAACATTTTCTAGTGGAGAAGATTATAGAAAATAAAGTGTTTGATTTTTTTTAGAAATCGGTGCAATCATTTTGGGCAAGCTTAAAGTAAATATCTCACATTTAAAAAAGGTATAAAAAATTATAGAAATGATAAAAATAATGATGTTTACTTTTTTTCCATTTGTCTCTTTTTCACAGATAATCAAAGAAGATTATCCAATTTATACCGGAAAAGATTTAGGTGTTTTTTACAGTCCCACAACAACACTATTTAAAATATGGGCACCAACTGCTACTAAAGTTACACTGAGGCTTTATAGCGAAGGTACCGGCGGCAGCGCTCTATTTGAAATTGATATGCAAAAGGCTTCACAGGGGGTTTGGAAAGCCAACATCAAGAAAAATATAAAAAATATTTATTACACATTTCAGGTAGAGGCTGATGGTAAATTATTACAGGAGACGCCTGATATTTATGCAAAAGCAGTAGGTGTAAATGGGCAGCGGGGAATGGTAGTAAACATGGCAGAAACAAACCCAACTAACTGGCAAAATGATAAAAGACCTGCACTAAAAAACTTTACAGATATTGTTTTGTATGAGTCGCATGTAAGAGATTTTTCCATCAGCAAAAATTCGGGCATAAAAAACAAAGGAAAATTTTTAGGGCTTACAGAAACCGACACAAAAAGTATTGATGGGCTTGCTACAGGGCTTGATCATTTAAAAGAACTTGGTATAACACATTTGCATTTATTGCCTTCTTTCGATTTTAATTCTGTTGATGAAACGGTACCTGATTTAAAATACAACTGGGGTTACGATCCGCTAAATTATAATGTGCCCGAAGGAAGTTATGCGACCGATGCCTATGATGGAAAAGTTCGCATAAAAGAATTTAAGAAAATGGTGCAAGCCCTTCACGCCAATGGTATTGGGGTAATAATGGATGTCGTTTACAACCACACATCAAACAGAGAAACGCCTTTTAACCAGTTTGTACCGGATTATTTTTATCGTAAAAAAGCAGATGGTTCCTATTCAGATGGTACAGGTTGCGGAAATGAAACAGCCTCTGAAAAAGCGATGATGCGAAAGTTTATGATTGAATCGGTAACGCATTGGGTAAAGGAATACCATATAGATGGTTTTAGGTTTGACCTGATGGGTGTACATGATATTGAAACGATGAATAATTTGAGTGACGCTTTACATAAAATTGATAAGCGCATTTTTATTTATGGTGAGGGTTGGACGGCAGGTGCAAGTCCTTTACCGGAAGCATTGCGCTCGGTAAAAAAGAATGTAAATAAACTGCACAAAATTGCAGCATTTAGTGATGACTTAAGAGATGGCTTACATGGGCCATACAATAATATAAATGAGAAAGGATTTGTAAGTGGTGCAGTAGGTTTAAAGGAAAGTATAAAATTTGGGATTGTAGCAGCTACCAAACACCCACAAATAAATTACAGCTTTGTAAATTATTCAAAAGAACCATGGGCTGCAGGGCCTTCGCAAACCATCAGTTATGTTTCGTGCCATGATGATAATACTTTGTTTGACCGCTTAAAATTAGGCAACCCAAACGCAACAGAATCAGATATTATAAAAATGGATAAGCTCAGTCAAACTATTGTGCTCACATCGCAGGGAGTACCATTTATACATTCGGGCGCAGAAATGTTACGTACAAAAAAAAGCATTGCCAACTCATATAATTTACCTGACTCCATTAATGAGATTGATTGGAGCAGAAAATTAAAATACAACAATGTTTTTAATTATTACAAAGGATTAATTGCTTTGCGAAAGAATCATTCTGCATTTAGAATGACATCAACAAAAATGATTGAGCAGCATCTAAAATTTATTGAAACCGAAGATCCGCTTCTTGTAATTTACCAACTAAACAATCACGCAAACTATGATAGCTGGAAAGATATTATTGTATTGTTAAATGGCGAAGCTAAAAGTAAAAACTTGACATTGCCGGCTGGAAATTGGACATTGGTGGCTGACGGAAATACTATTAATGAAAAAGGTTTAATGCAGTTTAGCAAAGAAATTTTACTGCCGGCAACTTCCGGATACATTTTGTACAGAAAAAATTAGATTCTTAAAAAGAAATAAAAATGCCCCGACTTTTAAAAGACGGGGGATATTAAGTAATAACTATTTTATCTTTTACTTATTTTAGAAAGCAGTCTTAGTATCTCCAGATACAGCCACACTATTGTAACCATTAAGCCAAATGCGCCATACCATTCCATGTATTTTGGAGCACCCATTTCGCTGCCACGTTCTATCATATCAAAATCGAGAATAAGATTTAATGCAGCCACAGCTGTTACTACCAAAGAAAAGATAATTCCGAATGTACTTCCTTCATGTAAAAAAGGCATATTTTCAAATCCGAACATGCGTAATACCATTACGACCAAATAAAATATACCAATACCAACGGTGGCAGTAATAATTACTGATTTAAATTTTTCAGTTGCTTTTATAATTCTAAAACTGTAAAGTAAATACATGGCAACTGCTACGCCCATTGTAAGGCCGACTGCATTTATAACCAGGTTGGGTGCTCTTTCTGCAAAGGCGTTGTTGTACATGGCAGATATTGCACCCAAAAACAAACCTTCCAGCAAGGCATAAATTGGAGCAAGAAACGGAGACCATTCTTTTTTAAATGTAATAGTAATTGCTACGGCTAAACCGCCAAGTGCTCCTGTCCAAATCATTCCACTTACTGAGCCACCTTCTGCAAACTGCTTCCACGAATAAAAGGAACTCGCCAATACCATAATTAAAAGAAACCCAAATTTCTGCAAAGCGCCTCTTACCGTCATTGCATTTTCCATGTTCAAGACATCGGGAATAACAGTGCTTGTAAATTTCTTTTCTGACAGAGCTGGATTGCTCGATTGAAATAATGCCATTTTGTAACTAGTTTTATTTTCTAAAGGTACAACATCTGCTTATTTTGAATACAGCTGCGTTGCGATATTATTTACTGTTTAACGTATCATTTTATCAGCCCCTGATATTTACTTAAAAGTAAAAATTAATATGTTGATTAAACATTAGGCATTTTATACCGGCTTACAAATTATTGAAATATGCAAACCGTTATCTTTGCGGGATGGAAAATTTGCGGGCGTTAATTGATAACTATAAAGCTGAAATAAATAACCAACATCCTGCAACAGCAGAAGAAAAAGAATCATTTCGTATCAAATACCTTGGCACAAAAGGACTTTTAAAAACCATTATGGGCGAAATGAGGAATGTGGCTGTGGAGAATAAAAAAGAAGCAGGTCAATTATTAAACGAGTTTAAGGTTTTTACCGAAGACAAATTTGCTTCTTTTACTGTGTTGGAAAACGAAGATTCGAAAAAGACAGTTCCGGCTATGGATCTTACTTTACCCGGCACACCTGCGCCATTAGGCACAAGGCACCCTATAAGTATTGTAAAAAACAAAATTATATCTATTTTTAATAAGCTTGGATTTTCCGTTGCTGAAGGACCTGAAATTGAAGATGATTTTCATAACTTTTCTGCACTTAATTTGCCTGAGAATCATCCTGCAAGAGACATGCAGGATACATTTTACATAAACCAAAACCCCGACTGGTTACTGCGAACCCATACAAGCAGCGTGCAAATACGGGAAATGCAAAAAGGAAAACTTCCGCTGCGTATAATTTGCCCGGGCCGTGTTTTTAGAAATGAAACCATAAGCGCAAGAGCACATTGTTTTTTTAACCAGGTGGAAGGATTGTACATAGCAGAAAATGTTTCGTTTGCGGATCTTAAGCAGACACTTTATTTTTTTGTTACCGAAATGTTTGGCGCAGATGTAAAAGTGCAGTTTCGTCCTTCTTATTTTCCGTTTACGGAGCCGAGTGCAGAAATGGATATCAGTTGCCTTATTTGTGGTGGAGAAGGATGCACTGTTTGTAAAAAAACTGGATGGGTAGAGATTTTAGGTTGTGGAATGGTTCACCCTAAGGTTTTGGAAAACTGCGGTATTGACAGTAATAAATACACAGGTTTTGCTTTTGGAATGGGCATTGAAAGAATTACAATGCTTACGTATCAAATTAAGGATTTACGATTCTTTAGCGAAAATGATTTGAGGTTTTTAAAACAATTTGAATCTGCATAGGTATTTTATCTGCTTCTACTTTTTCGCTTTCGACGAATATTACATAAACTAAAAGATTTTGAACTTGCATTTGCTTTACTTAAAACATAGCCCTGTTTGGCATTAAAATTGAAAATAATATTCCAATTATTGGTACAACAATAATCTTTTTAACCATCACCACTAAATTAACTACATGAAAAAATTAAGTTTATTCATAAGCACGCTATTGATAGTGTTTATTGTTACTTCCTGCTCAACTTCAAAACAAGCACGAACACTAAAGAAAACTGTTGTGGGTAACTGGCAGCTTAAAAGTATTACCACAGAAGGTATTACTGGTAAAATAAAGGCACAGATTTTAGATGAGGCTGATTTTAATTGTTTTATAGGAAGTACCTGGAGATTTGATAAATACAATAACCTTGGGTTTTATGAAATAAGTAAAAACGGTGCAGAATGTGTTGCCGTAAAAAGAAATATTCGCTGGTCAATTTTTGAAGAAGGAGGTGCACCAAAAATGCTTCAATATAAAAGAGTAGATGGCAAATACAAAGACATAAATGAAGCAAAAGCAGGCTTTAGATTTACTATTCTACAACTTAACGATACCGGAATGCAGTTAAAAAGTGATATTACTTTTGAAGGAAAACCGGCATCATTTATTTACAATTTTGTAAAACTTAATTAAAAAACACAATATGAAAAGTATTTTAACAAAAACATTTTATGGCATTTTAAGCATTTCATTTCTTGCAGCGGGATGTGATACAACAAGAAGAGCAAGCAACCAAAATAAAGGAGTAGCAATTGGTGGGGCTACAGGGGCAATACTTGGAGGTATAATTGGCAATAATGTAGGAAAGAAAGGCAATACAGCGCTTGGTGCAATACTTGGAGCTGCTATAGGCGGCGCAGCAGGCGGAATAATAGGTAATAAAATGGATAAGCAGGCTGAGAAAATTAAAACGGAAATACCCGGTGCAAAAGTAGAAAGAGTTGGAGAAGGTATTAATGTAACTTTTGATGAGAACAATCCTGACGGAACAAAAGCAGGTGTTTATTTTGCCACCGGAAAATATAATATTACAGCCAACTCGCAATTAGCAATAGATAAACTGGTTAAAATCTTTACAGAATATCCTGAAACAAATATTTTGATAGAAGGCCACACAGACAATGTTGGCAGCAATGCATCTAATATGACACTTTCTGAAAGAAGAGCAATGGCTGTGGGAAATGAATTAAAAAAAGATGGTTTGGCTGCCACAAGACTTACTACTAAATGGTATGGTGAAAGTCAACCTAAAGGTGATAATACTACAATGGAAGGAAGGGCATCTAACAGAAGAGTTGAGTTTTCTATTACAGCTAATGAGAAAATGAAAGCTGATGCAAAGAGAGACGCTGATAAACTGTAATTGAATTTTTAAAAGACAGACCGCAGTAATTATTTTAAATAATTGCTGCGGTTTTTATTTACAAATTACTGTTGCATTTAAAAAATATTCCATTTTAAAACATTACAAAATAAAAAAGTAAAAAGCAGTACAGTTTTTTATTTTTGCATTATGATACAAAAGATTTGTGTTGCGGGTGCGGGTACAATGGGTAGTGGAATTGCTTTGGCAGCTGCACAGAATAATTTTAAAACGGTATTGTTTGATACCAATGAAAAAGGTATTGAAACAGCAAAAAAATCTATACTTAATAATCTGGGTTTTCTGTTAACTAAGGAAAAGATTTCTGCTGAGCAAAAAGAAGAAATATACAATAATATTTTTTTTACAACAGATATAAATGAGTGCATTGGAGATTTAATTATTGAAGCTATTATTGAAGATCTTCAAACTAAAGAAACACTTTACAAATCGCTGGCAGCAATTAACGGCCTACATACAATAATAGCAAGCAATACATCATCCCTTTCTATTACTGCTATTCAAAAAAACATTTTACATCCTGAAAGGATTTGTGGTATGCATTTTTTTAACCCTGCACATGTAATGAAACTGGTAGAAGTGGTGGCAGGTAAAGAAACTTCCCAAGAAACTATGCAAACTGTTTACGATGTATGTATTGCCTTAAAAAAGCAACCGGTTATTTGTAAAGATGCACCGGGGTTTATAGTAAACAGGATTGCAAGGCATTTTTATTTAGAAGCTATGAATCTTGCTTATGAAAAGAAAATAAAATTTGAAGATATAGATGTATTAATGGAAAATGCGGGTTTTAAAATGGGACCTTTTAAACTGATGGATCTTATTGGTATGGATATAAACCTTGCCGTATCTCAATCTGTATATAAAGCATTTAACAACAATCCCCGTTTTAAACCATCGCCCATGCAGGAGCAAAAAGTTGCAGCAGGTAACCTGGGAAAAAAAACAGGAAGAGGTTTTTATGACTATACTAAAAATACTGCCCAATGATTTTAGTAACAGGTGGTGCAGGCTTATTGGGTAATACATTAATTGAAATGCTGCTCCAAAAAGGAGAGAATATAAAAGCTACTTATAAAACTACCCCACTCGCTTTAAACAAATTTAAAAATCTCGAGACCGTTGAATGCGATATACTTGACGTGTGTGCACTCGAAGATGCGCTGCACGATGTAACTGAAATATATCATTGTGCCGGCCTTGTTTCCTTTAATCCCAAAGATGAAAAGAAGCTGTACAGCATTAACGTTGAAGGAACAGCTAATGTAGTAAATGCTGCATTAAATGCAGGCGTACGAAAATTTGTTCACGTAAGTTCTGTAGCTGCGCTTGGCAGAATTCGTCCCGGAGAAATGATTGATGAAAACATGTTGTGGACGGAAGAAACAAGCAACAGTAAATATGGCCACAGCAAATACCTTGGCGAAATGGAAGTGTGGCGTGGTGTAGCGGAAGGGTTGAATGCAGTAATAATAAACCCATCTATTATATTAGGTGCAGGAAACTGGAACGAAGGATCAACAAAAATATTTAAATCAGTCTATGATGAATTTCCGTGGTACACCGAAGGCTCCACCGGCTTTGTAGATGTAAAAGATGTTGCAGTTGCTATGGTGCAATTAATGGAAAGTAATATAACTGCTGAAAAGTTTATAATAAGTGCCGAAAATATTTCTTACCAGGATATGTTTACCATGATGGCGAAAGCCTTTGGTAAGAAAGTGCCATCAAAAAAAGTAACGCCATTTATTGCAGCATTAACCTGGCGAATGGAAAATATTAAAAGTATGTTTATGGGTACATCTCCTTTACTTACAAGAGAAACTGCCAACACTGCACTTACAAAGGTTGAATATGATAACGGAAAATTAATAAACCAATTAAGTGGTTTTAAATACAGCAATATGCATGACACAATCACTTATACCTGTAATAAATTAATTGCTGCCAATAAAACATAGCCGACACAGTGTATTTGTTCAATATTATTCCTGCAACAAATAATTAACATCATATCCTTTATTTTCGGAAAATATTTATAACCACTATGAAAATATTTTTTGTCACTCTACTAAGTTTATTTTTTTTAAACGCTTTACACGCACAAAACAATTTTTCTGTTTCAGGTAAAGTGCTCAATGAAGTAACAGGCTCGCCAATGGCTGCTGCATCTGTATTTGCACAGAATACAACTATTGGAACAATTACAGATGAAAACGGAAATTTTAAATTACAGTTGCCTCCCGGTGGTTATGAACTTGTATTTACTTTTTCCGGTTTTAAAACCGAGAGCAGGCGCATAACAACTGCTGATGGAGGCGAGGCCATTAATGTAAATTTAAAAGAAAGAGAAAAAGAACTTGAAACTGTAGCCATCACATCTACAAACGAAGTAAAAGACGGACTTGAAAAATACGGACAGTTTTTTAATGAAGAATTTATTGGTAAAACAAGTAACAGTAAAGTTTGTAGTATTCAAAATGCAGAAGCATTGCATTTCTTTTTTTCAAAGAAAAGAAACCGTTTAAAAATAACCGCTACTGAACCCTTAATTATAAAAAACAATGCACTGGGTTACAACATAAAATATACAATAGATTCGTTTACACACGAATACAATACCGATGTAAGTATTTATTCAGGCTCTCCGCTTTATGAAGAAATGCAGGGTGACAGTATACAAAAACTTTTGTGGCAGGCCAACAGAAAGGCTGCTTATAAAGGATCATTGTTGCACTTTATGAGAAGTGTTTATAATAAGCATTTAAAAGAGGAGCAATTTGAAATACAGTTTATTGTTCAACAAAATGGAATTGAAAATGCCATAAAATTAAAGGATACTTACGGCGCTATAAATTATATAAAAGATGACAGCACACAAACGGTGGACATGTTACCCAATCAAAAAAATGCTGGTATTTTATTTATGGGTGAGAAACCTGTGGAGGCTTATACTTTAGCTCATCCAACAGAGCCAAAAGATTTTAAATTTTCCATGCTTATTTTTAAACCTACTGAGTCTCTAACCATTGAACAAAACGGATATTTTTATGATCAAAATAATTTATCTATAAGTGGGTATTGGGCATGGGAAAAAGTGGCAGAGCAGTTGCCGTATGATTATAAAGTAGATTAGAATTGCAGGATTTTAGACGCAAGATTGGAGACATAAGAAAGCTAAGATTTCTTCATTACTTTTTCCCACAACTGCGGAATTCTTTTCATCCAGATTAAATCTCTTTTTACAGCACTGGCTTCCTGTGCAGGTGCTCCCCAATAAGTTTTGTTTCCTTCTAAATCGCCGCTCACACCGGTACGCCCAAGCAACACTGCATTTTCGCCGATGGTAAGCGTTTTGTTTATTATACAACCGCCCCAAATAGTAACAGCGTCTTTAATATTTACGTAACCCGCAATAACGACATTAGCAGCAACCAAACAATTTTTTCCAAAAACAGTATCATGCCCTATGTGTATAAGATTATCAAAACGGGTTCCTTTTCCTATTCTGGTATCATTCGTTACTCCCCTGTCAATAGTACAACCTGCACCAATTTCCACATCATCTTCTATTACTACTCTGCCACAACTAGGCATTTTTTTATACCATACTTCTCTTTCTTTTTTTGTATTATAATAAAAAGCATCGCTGCCAATGACTGTGCCCGCCTGTATTACAACATTATTACCAATTACACAATGATGCATAATGGTAACGTGTGGATGGATAATGCAATTACTCCCAATGGTAACATTATTACCGATAAATGCAGTTGGAAAAATAAATGTACCCTCGCCAATATTGTCAGAATTAATCGTCTTTAACGCTTTTGTAAATGGCTGGTAATGCGCTACAATTTTACAATAGGCTTCAAAAGGATTTTCTGTTATAAGCAATGTTTTCCCTTCAGGTACTTTTACCTCTTTGTTGATTATGATAAAAGTAGCTTTGCTGTTAATACTTTTGTCGTAGTATTTTGGATGGTCTACAAAAGCCAAATCCCCTGCTTCCACCCTGTTTAATTCGTTAATGCCTTTTACTTCACCACAGTTGCCGCCAACAATTGTTGCATTTATTAAACTTGCAATATCTGCTATATTTACCGGCGTTAAAAAGTCCATTTGTTGTATTTTATTTTAAAGGTATGACCGTTTATTAATTTGAAATTATTTCAACGAATTTTTGTGAAGCTGTGTTACTGTTAAACCTAGTCAGGAACATATTTGCTTTTTGAAGAAGCTGAATTTTGTAGCTTTCATTTTTATAAATCAGTTGAAGTTGAAGCGCCAAACTATCAACATTAATTGCTGCGTAAGTTACTGCCAACTTAAAAAGTAAATTGTTAGAAATAGTATCTGCAGCTATTACAGGAATATTATAAGAAAACGCATTGTACACATTTTTACTGCTTTTATAATCCCCGAAAAATACGTAAGCAAAAGCTGCAGCAGTAAACGATAATGTGTTTTCTTTTGTTTCTTTTACCAACACAACTTCATTTTTATACTTGTAATTTTTAAAATCAGGCAACAGCTTTTCATCTATTTCATTTTCAAAAAGCAATATTAATCTTAAGGAAGTTTTTTGCCATTTTTTTAATTGAGAAAAAGATTTTAAAACAGTTGTGAGATGTGCTTGCGAAGAAGCATTTACCCGAAATAAATAGTATTGAAACCCTGCAGTATATTTTTCTTTTATAGCTTCAATATCATTTAAAGTAAACACTGTGTTGTTTTCATTTACATTAAAATAAAGTTTATATATTTTACCTGAGAGATCAGGAAATTTTTTATTTAAGCTGGCCGCTAAAATATCATTAGTTACAAAAACCCCTTGTGCAGCTAATACTGCAGCATTAAACTTTTTTTTAAAAAAATTATTTCGTTCTTCCAACAAATTTTTATTCTCAACAAACAAAAACTGATTCTCCGCATTGCCGGACGATAACATTCCTGCATTACTTATAAATAAACTGATATTATATTTCAATAGCAATTTGGGTAATTTGTATTTATACCAGTAATATAAAAGCAGTTTGTTTTTTGGTTTTGGGTAGAAGTTTACCAGCATACAATTTTGAGGAAGGGCATTTACTATACAATCAGTAAACAAAATTATTTTATTGGCCGGCTTTGCTAAAGCAGCATTTTTTAACGCAAACAAAAGCCGGCTTTGTTCAATATCTTCTCCCCAAACATGAACTCCTATAATCATTTTGTAAAGGTAGAAACAGATTAATAAGCAATTGTATTTATTATAAACCAGTTTATATATTAGGCTTATTTCAGCACTTTTAGTTTTACTGTTTCTATTCGGGTATCGCTTATTGTTTGAATATTAAATTCGTAATTACCAATAATAATCTGTTCGTTGGCTTTCGGAATATCTGCATTGCGCTGAATGATAAAGCCCGAAAGTGTTTCAGCCGTTTCATCTTCCGGAAATCCAAGTCCATATTTTTCAGCGATAAAATCAAGCTCTATTCTGCCGCTGAAAAGATATTCGTTGTCTGTCAATCGCTTATCAACAAATTCTTCTACATCATCGTATTCATCTTTTATTTCACCAAAAATTTCTTCCAGTAAATCTTCCATTGTTACGATACCTGCAGTACCGCCAAACTCATCAATTACCCAGGCAATAGATTTTCTTTCTTTGCTAAACTTTGCCATTAAATCTGTAGCGCTCATTGTTTCAGGCACTGTTGGAATTGGCAACATTATCTCCTGTAGCGTAGCAGGACTTTTAAAAAGATCTAACTGGTGTACATAACCGGTAATATTATCAATATTTTTATCATAAATAACAAGTTTGCTCAACCTTGATTCAATAAAAACATTTTTAATTTCTGCAACAGAAGTTTTGTTGCTTACGCCTACAATTTCTTTGCGGGGTACAAGGCATTCTCTTATTTTTACATCGCCTATAGACAATGCATTTTCAAATAGCTCTTTATTAATGTCAGAAGATTCTTCTTCGTTGTGCATTTTATTTTGCAGTAAATAATGCTCCAGATCAACTTTGCTCAATACCTCTTTTCGCTCGTTTATTTTTACATTAAAAATGTATTTTAAAATCCATTCTGCCGTACTTACAAATATTGAAGCCACTGAAGAAAACAGGGAATAAATAAACTGAACAATATATGTGATGAAACCACTGGAGAGAATACTGTTATTGCGTGCACGAAAAAATGCTTTACTTGTAAATTCTATAAAAATAATTAATGTCGTTGCTACAATAGTTTCAAAAAACAATTGAACAAAACTGGCATATTTAAATGTTGCATTTGGAAATATAAAGTTCCAAAAAGGTTTAAGAATAACACCAATCAACAAACCATATACCACCAGCAAAATATTTATTACAACCAATATTGTGCCTATAAATTTTGCAGGTTGTTCTGCATAGCTCCCCCATATTTTTCCGGTATAACTGCCTTGTTTTTTGTTTAGCTCTAACGACAACTTATTGGCAGATACAAAAGATATTTCTACACCCGCAAAAAATCCGATTAAAAGCAAAGAAACCAATATGGCAACTAATACGGATATAGATAATTCCATAATATAAAATTAAGTATTTGAAAACTATCTATTTAAAAAATCAGTTACAATTTTTTCAGCATCGCTGCAGGCAGTTTGTAAATCTGCGTTTACAATCGTTTTATCAAACTGTTCCTTAAATGATAATTCGTAGGAAGCTTTATTCAGCCTTGCTGCGAGAGATTCTTTAGATTCTGTACCTCTGCTTTCCAAACGAATTTTTAGATCATTAACTGAAGGCGGTTCAATAAAAAGACTAAATGTTCCTTCATTAAATTGTTTTTGTACATGTATAGCGCCTTTAACATCAATATCAAGCACAGGTATATTACCCTGCCCCCAAATGCGCTGCAGTTCAGCTTTTAAAGTACCGTAATATTTACCTTCATACACCATTTCCCATTCAACAAATTCATTATTTTGTATTTTATGTTTAAACTCTTCCCCGCTTATAAAATAATAATCCACACCATTCTTTTCTGTTCCTCTTGCCTGCCTAGTTGCCGCAGAAACTGAAAATGTAAGCACCGGAAATTTATTCATCAGGTATTTAGTAATAGATGTTTTACCTGCACCTGATGGCGCTGTAATGATCAGGATTTTGTTATTCATCAAATTCATAAGCAAAGAAAAAGTAATTAGATTTAAAAGTCCCATGTTTTAATAAATTTAATTCGATAATACTATTTTACTTATTTTCGAACATCAAATAATCTAAACTATTCTCATGAAATTGGTAAAATCTACCCTATTCTTTTTTGCGTGCTTTTTAGTAAGCGAGGGTTCCTTTTCTCAAATTTTGGGCGGAGAGTCTTCTAAACAGGTTTACAAGTCACCCGACTTTAAGGAGACTACTGAAGCACACAAAATTGTTGCAATTTTGCCTTTTATTGCAAATATTACATACAAGAAAAAACCAAAAGATTATGACGGAGAGGCTATTAAAGCAGAAGAACAAAAACTTAGTAATAATATGCAACAGGGTATGTACACTTATCTTCTAAGAAAGGGTGGGAAATACTCAGTTACTTTTCAAGAAGTAGACAGAACAAATATTATATTAAAAAAGGCTGGTATATATGATAAACTAGGAGAAACACTGCCTGACTCTATTGCAAAAATCTTGGGTGTAGATGCTGTTATAAAGTGCATTTACGACCATGAAGTTGTAGGTGGTAGCGAAGGTGGTGCCATTGCTAAAGCAATTTTGTTTGGCGGGGCTAGTAAAACAGGAAGCGGTGGTCTTACTATGCAATTATATGACGGCAAAAAAGGTAATTTACTTTGGAGATTTTATAAAGAGATGAATGAAAATATTATGAGCAATGCAAACCAAATTATGGATAGAATGATGCGTAAAGTTTCAAGGAATTTTCCCTACTAAAAAAAATTGGTTGCAATAAAAAAGCTCAAAGTTTAATTTCTTTAAGCTTTTTATGTTTTCCTTAGACTTCATTTTCATGCCTACATTATAATAATCTCACAATATCTGCTCCCAGTGCTGCCAACCTTCCATCAATGTTTTCATAACCCCTATCTATTTGCTCAATATTTTGAATAATACTTTTTCCTGTTGCACTTAAAGCTGCTATCAATAACGCTACGCCTGCCCTAATATCCGGACTGCTCATGGTTATTCCCCGCAATTGTTTCTCTCTCTCCAACCCTATAACTACTGCCCGGTGAGGATCGCAGAGAATAATCTGCGCACCCATTTCAATCAGTTTATCTGTAAAAAACAAACGGCTTTCAAACATTTTTTGGTGAATGAGTACACTGCCGTGTGCCTGAATAGCGGTCACCAAAACGATGCTTAATAAATCTGGCGTAAACCCCGGCCAGGGGTTATCGTAAATGGTCATAATGCCACCATCTAAAAATTTATTTATTTCATATTTATCCTGATAAGGAACATGAATATCATCACCAATAATATCAAGTTTAATACCTAGCTGTCTAAATTTTTCAGGTATAATGCCAAGCTCAGCTATTGCTGCATTTTTTATGGTTACATCTCCCTGCGTCATAGCAGCAAGACCAATAAAACTACCGATCTCAATCATATCGGGCAGAATTGTATGTTTAGTACCGTTTAAACTTTCTACACCATTTATTGTAAGCATATTACTGCCGGTGCCTTCAATTTTTGCACCCATGCGTATGAGCATTTTGGCAAGCTGCTGTATGTAGGGCTCGCAGGCTGCATTGTAAATAGTAGTTGTACCCTTTGCCAGCACTGCGGCCATTAAAATATTAGCTGTTCCGGTTACGCTCGGCTCATCCAGCAACATGTAACATCCTACTAACTCATCTGCCCGCAGGGCGAAAAAGCCTGTATCGCTGTTGTAAGAAAATTCAGCGCCCAGTCTTTCAAAACCAATTATATGTGTATCAAGTCTGCGTCTGCCAATTTTATCACCTCCAGGTTTTGGCAGATACGCTTTTTTAAACCTTGCAAGCAATGGGCCTGCAAGCATCACGGAACCGCGGAGCCTTCCGCTTTTTTTAAAATAGGCCTCACTTTGTAAATATTCAACATCTACATTATCAGCCTGAAAACGATAACTGTTGGCTCCCATTTTCTCAATCTTCACGTTCATTTCTTTTAATAATTCTATTAAAAGATTTACATCTATAATATCAGGAATATTATTTACTTCTACCGGATGTGCCGTAAGCAATACTGCACTCAAAATTTGAAGGGCTTCATTTTTTGCTCCTTGCGGTGTTATTTCACCCTTTAATTTATTTCCTCCCCTTACTTCAAAAATAGCCATTGGAAAACATTGTTTTTAAAAAATTATTTATCGCTTTCAAATTACTTTGAAAAATGCGGTAAAAAAAAACCGGCAGAGAAAACCTGCCGGCATTAATTTATTTGATTTTAACTAAAATCTTTTTTTAAAATTTCTGTTGTTGTTGTTATTGGTTCGGGGATCTCTGCTGCCGCTCGCATCTCTGTTGCCTCCTCCACCGCCCTGTGGATTATTTCTGTTATTATTTCCGGTTCCGTTGTTTCTGTTATTGTTACTGTTATTACTGTTATTGTTAGGTCGGTTATCCCTGCTTCCAAAATTTTTACGGTATTGGTTTCTTCCTGCCGGATACTCATCTCTTTCAATACGTGGCGCCTGGTGTTTTACAAATGGTCTGCTGTTAAAAGCAAGTTCACCATCCGTCATATCACTTAACTCATTTTGTATACTGTCATCATGCACCAATTCTTTGTGCCAGTTGCTGTAAGTAAGTTTCATGTAATATGCAATGGCATTTGCAAAACCCTGTTTCTTTTCAGGATTTTCTTCTTTTAATGCCTTATCAATTACCACCTCAATATTTTTACCTAAATGATTAAATTTCGGATATCTTCTTGGGTAAGGCAATACTTCAGGCTTTGCTTTTAATGTTTCTCTTGTTGGGATGGGATAAGGACTATCAACATCGAGGGTAAAATCGCTTATTAAAAACAAATGATCCCATAATTTATGGCGGAAATCTTCTACATTTTTAAGGTGCGGATTTAAAAAACCCATCAATTCAATAACAGCGAAAGCGTTTTTTTGCCTTTCCTGCTTGTCTTCCAAAGTAAGTAAGTACTCAACCATTTTTTGAATATGCCTACCGTATTCCTTCATTATAAGGTGATTACGAGTAGTATTATATTCCATGTTATCCACGTTCATCATATAGGCAAATATAGGCGATTTTATGTGTTTAAATCCAGCTTTAGCAGTCAAAAGAAAATTATCAAGCTCCTAAATTAAGAACAAAACTGTAAGTTTTTTAATGTTGTGTGTATAGATCATAGTAGTTATTTAAAACTTTTATTTTTCTACATAAATGTGTTTGTTGCAAGGCAATTAAAAATGTACTAGATAATAAACTGAAAATTATGAAATAAGGAAATTCTAAAAATTGATGTGCCAACATTAAAAAATATTTGGCTGATAAATTATAGAAATATACTTTTACATCAGAGTGAAAATGAAAGCAAAAAACAAAAATATTTTTATGATGCATTGCATGTGTATGTGTAACAACACGACAGGGCTTTTGCATTGTAAATAATATCTAAACTATACTTTACAATTTTCAAAGCCTTGCCTTTAAAAGCAGGGCTTTTTATTTTATAAAAATTATTTTCAACATTTAAAAGCAAAACAATGAGTAATTACAAATTTGAAACACTCCAACTTCATGCAGGCCAGGATGTAGATCTTTTAACAGGATCTAGAGCAGTGCCCATTTACCAAACAACTTCGTATGTATTCAATGATACTGCACACGCTGCAAGTTTATTTGGACTAAAAGAATTTGGAAATATTTACACCCGTTTGATGAACCCAACGACCGATGTATTTGAAAAAAGAATTGCTGCACTGGAAGGTGGCGTCGCTGCATTGGCAACAGGATCTGGACAGGCAGCACAGTTTATAGCACTAAATAATATACTTGGCCTCGGTGATAATTTTGTATCTACTTCATTTTTATATGGCGGTACATTTAACCAGTTTAAAGTACAGTTTAAAAGACTAGGCGTTGAAGCCCGGTTTGCAGATGGTGATTCGCCCGAAGCTTTTGAAAAATTAATTGATGAGAAAACAAAGGCTATTTATCTTGAAACAATTGGTAATCCTGAATTAAATATTCCTGATTTTGAAGCGATAGCGGCAGTTGCAAAAAAACACAATATTCCTGTAATTGTAGATAATACATTTGGTGCAGGCGGATATTTATTTAAGCCTTTGCAGCATGGCGCAGATATCGTGGTTGAATCTACCACAAAGTGGATTGGTGGCCATGGTACAAGTATTGGTGGTGTTATTGTAGATGGTGGAACTTATGATTGGGGCAATGGAAAGTTTCCACAATTTAGTGAGCCAAGCGAAGGCTACCACGGTTTAAAATTTGCAGAAGTTTTTGGTGTAAATAATCCCCTAGGATTGCCAAATATTGCATTTATCATTCGTGCAAGGGTTGAAGGGTTAAGAGATTTTGGCTCAAGTCAAAGTCCGTTTAATTCATTCCTTTTATTACAGGGTATAGAAACACTTTCATTAAGAATGGAAAGGGTTAACAGCAACGGACAAAAACTTGCTGAATACTTAGCACAGCATCCATTAGTTGATAAAGTAAATTATGCAGGATTGCCTTCCAGTAAGTATTATACGCTTGCGCAAAAATATATGAAGAATGGTGTTGGTGGTATGTTGAGCATCGAAATAAAAGGCGGTAAAGATGCGGCGGCTAAATTTATTAATGCACTGCAATTAGTAAGTCATGTTGCCAATGTTGGCGATTCAAAAACCCTTGCAATTCATCCTGCATCTACTACACATGAGCAGCTGAGTGAAGAAGAGCAAAAACGTGGTGGAGTTACGCCGGGTATGGTTCGTTTATCAACAGGAATTGAACATATCGATGATATTATTGCAGATATAACGCAGGCGCTTGAAGCAAGTAATAAATAAAAATTGTTTAAAATAAATTAAGAAAAAATATGTCAGTCGTAAAATTTGCTATAAAAGGCGAAAGCAAAACAGCTACAAAATTTGAGGCAAAAGCCCGAAGTTTTTCCTTTGTAATAGATGAACCCGGTGCTTTGGGAGGAACAAATGAAGCACCAAACCCTGTTGAATATTTATTGGGGAGCCTAGCAGGATGCTTGAATATTGTGTTGCACTTAGAGGCCAAAGAACACAATGTCATCATCAATAAATTAAAAATTGATATTGATGGAGATCTAGATCCAGCAAAGTTTGTAGGCCTTCCGGGTTTTAACCGCTCAGGTTTTCAGCACATAAATATCAATATTATTCTGGAAGCTGATGCTACAGAAGAAATTATTAATACAATTATAAATAAAGCAAAAGCACGATGCCCTATCAGTGATAATATATCTGGCGTTACGCAAATTAATTATACCGTTTCAAATGTATTTAGCTAAGGTTTATGGAAGATATATTTGAACAGCATACTTTTGTTTATAAAGATGTATTCGAGTTGGAATCCGGGATAACAATGCCAGGGTTTCAACTTGCATATACAACAATGGGCATGTTGAATGCAGAGAAAACAAATGTGCTTTGGGTGTTTCATGCGCTTACCGCTAACAGCAATGTAATTGAGTGGTGGCCGCAGTTAGTAGGGAAAAATAAAATTGCTGATCCGGAAAAATATTTTATTATTTGCGTAAATATGCCCGGCAGTTGTTACGGGAGTACGGGACCGATAAGTGTTGATCCAAATTCTGAATCTTACTATCACCAATTTCCTTTTTTTACAACAAGGGATATGGCAAATGCTTATAAATTATTAAAAGATAATTTAGGTATACAAAAAATTGCCATAGGTATGGGCGGAAGTATGGGTGGACAACAGTTGTTAGAGTGGGCGATTATTGAACCTGAGCTTTTTAATGTGATCATTCCTATTGCAACAAATGCAAAACATTCTCCATGGGGCATTGGATTTAATGCATCTCAACGCATGGCTATTAAACAAGATAATACATGGAAAAATGAGGACGCTTCTGCAGGTTTACAAGGAATGAAAGTTGCCCGAAGCATTGCATTATTATCTTACCGGCATTATAAAACTTATTACAATAGCCAGGCAGATGATGCTGATAAACTAAGCGATTACAAAAGCGAAAGCTACCAGCTATACCAGGGAGAAAAACTTGCCACCCGATTTAATGCATTTAGTTATTATTTTTTGAGTAAGTCGATGGATGCGCACAACGTAGGCAGGAAAAGGGGTTCGGTGATTGAAGCCCTAAAAAATATTACTGCCAAAACACTTGTGATTGGAATTACTACAGATATTTTATTCCCTGTGGAAGAACAGATTTTTCTTTATGAAAATATTACGAATTCCAAATTGGAATTGATTGAATCTCCTTATGGACATGATGGTTTTTTAACCGAGGGTGAAAAAATAAATGATTTGATTTTAAACTTTATTAACAGCAACTGATGCAGCAATTAAACATAGGAATTTTTGGTTTTGGATGTGTAGGACAGGGATTATATTTTGCTATAAAAAACAGTACAGGATTTACTACAACGATTAAAAAAATTGTTGTAAAAAACAAAGACAAGCAAAGATCTATTGATGCAAATTATTTTTCGTTTGATAAAAAAGATATTTTAGAAGATGATGAAATAAACGTTGTAGTTGAACTGATAGATGATGCCGATGAAGCATTTAATATTGTAAGTGCGGCAATAAGAAAAGGGAAGCATGTTGTAACCGCAAATAAGAGAATGCTTGGTCTGCATATGGAAGAACTGCTTGCCTTAAAAAATGAATACCATGTCTCTTTGTTATATGAAGCAAGTGCCTGTGGCAGTATTCCAATTATCAGAACCCTTGAAGAATATTTTGATAACGAAGAGCTGGAATGTGTTTCAGGAATATTTAACGGTACTACAAACTATATTCTTACAAAAACAATTAATGAAAATATCTCTTACGACGAAGCGCTAAAAAATGCGCAGGCAAAAGGTTTTGCAGAAACAGACCCTACAAGTGATGTTGAAGGTTTTGATGCGATGTATAAAGCCATCATTCTTTCATTACATGCCTTTGGCGTTATTTTAAAGGATGCAGATTTGTTGCGTTTTGGCATTACAACATTACAGCCAAATGATATTTTGTATGCAAAAGAAAACGGCTACAGCATTAAGTTGGTGCCTACCATTAAAAAATTAGCAAATGGAAATTTAGCTGCATTTATACTTCCAAAATTCGTGGCCAAAGAAAATCATTTGTCAAAAGTAGAGAATGAATTTAATGGCGTTTTGGTAGAGGGTCTTATTTCGGGCGAACAGTTTTTTATGGGGCGTGGAGCAGGCAGTCATCCAACTGGTGCAGCAGTGCTGTCAGATATTTCAGCGCTTTCTTATGGGTATTCTTATGATAATAAAAAAATGCATCAGCATAACAAACCTACGTTTACAAATGATGTTGCGATAAAAGTTTTTATAAGCAGTAGCAAAAAAGAATCACTAGATAAAATCATTTTTAAGCATGTTCAAAAACATGTTGAAGCACCTGAATATTTCTATAAAATCGGCGAAATAAATGTGGACGGTTTTAAAGCAACCTTAGATACAGATTTGAGAAAAGAAATTTTTGTAGCAGCAATATGATTTTAAATCTTGTTGTAACTTTATTAAAATGAATGGTATGGCAACCGTAACTAATTTTAATGACCTCGATCTAAACGGAACGTAAACTTATGCCGATTATTTAAAATGGAAATTTGAAGAAAGGCTTGAATTGTTTAGAGGAAAGATTTTTAAAATGAGTCCTGCTCCCAATTGATACCATCAGGAAATTTCGGGAAATTTATATTTTAATTTAGCCAAGATTTTAAAAAAAAGCAGTTGCAATTTATATGCGGCACCTTTTGATGTTCGATTACAAAAATTAAAAGCCAACGACGAAAAAGTAACTACAGTTATTCAACCCGATCTTTGCGTGATTTGCGATGAAAATAAACTGGATGACAAAGGTTGTAATGATTCGCCAGACCTGATTGTTGAAATTTTAAGTCCCGGTAATACAAAAAAAGAAATGGGTATAAAATTTGATTTATACGAAGAAAATGACGTTAAAGAATATTGGATTGTTGACCCTTCAGAAAAAATCGTATTGATGTATGTTTTAAAGGAAAATAAATATGTAGGTCTAAAGCCTTTTATTGAGGATGATAATATTGCAAGTTCATTGTTTCCCCAATTAAATTTTCCACTTGCAGAAATTTTTAATTAAATATTTTCTGCAACTCTCGCTTCCACTTCATATTTATTATTGTAGTACCCAACACGCAAACTTTCCCATAAATATTTTATTGTAAACATTACATAACCGTGGGCAGCAAATTGATTTATATGACAGAGTTCATGATTAACCCATCGCTCGTCAGCCAAAAAACTTTCTTTTGTGCTGCCATATAAATGAATGGTTTTACCCAACACCATAGCAACAGTTTTAGCATTTAATTTTTTAGCGGCAAGCATTGCCAGCCAAGAGTTTTCTTTAATATAGAATGCCGATTTACCCATGCCAAGCCGCTAAAATTTCATCAGCATGGTTTTTTGTATCTGGTTTTGAGATGATATTTTTAATTTTACCTTGTTCATCAATTAAAAAAGTGGTGCGGTGAATACCGTCATAGGTTTTACCCATAAATTGTTTTGTGCCCCATACACCATATTTTTCGGCAATACTGTGGTCTTCATCTGCAATTAAGGCAAAAGGCAATTCGTATTTCTCTTCAAATTTCTTATGCTTTTTTATCGGATCGGGGCTGATGCCGATTATTTCAAAACCATCCTGTAAAAGATTTGTATAATTATCCCGAAGGTTGCAAGCTTGAGCTGTACAGCCTGGCGTATCATCTTTTGGATAGAAGTATAAAATTATTTTTTTTCCTTCACAATCTTTTAATGCAATGGTTTTTCCGTTCTGGTCCAGACCATAAAATAAAGGCGCCGCTTTGCCTATTTTTAAATCGCCAAATGGAGGGGTGTTCGTTTCTTTTTTCATTTTATTATTTTTAAACTCAAAGTGGCACAAAGGGTTTTTCCCAAGAAGCACAAAAAGGAAATTATTAATTATTCAATATACTTATCTCACAAATTTATAAGTTCTTTCACTCGTGTTACCAACCTGGTCTGTTGCACTAATTTTTAATTCATGCTTACCGGGTTCACATCTTTCATCAAAATTATAAATAAAATTAATACCCTTATCATTACTAAAGCGCAACCATTTCCCATCCAGCAAAGCTGTAAAATTCACAATGTCTTCTGTATTATCTTTTATTTGAAACAATATTCTTTTTAAACCTACTGCATTCATTCCATCTCTAAAACCAACAGGTATAATTGTTGGAGGAGTTCTATCAATCATTAATTGAAAATTACCAAATTCTCTAAACGATGCAGTAAACCAGCCTTTGTTATATTGAGCTTTTACAAAATCTTTTTTATTGCCGAAGAACCGCTCCATTATTATCTTTCCTGTATCTTCTATCGCAAAGTTGTCTTTAATACTTACAGGGAAATATGTTTGCACAGGTATTGTGGCATTCATTAACTGGAAAATGTTTTTCCCATTTGCTGATCGTAATTCTCTGTAATCAAAATTTACAGTATCATACAAAGCATTTTCAGGCAAATAAAATTTTAGTTTGACATTTTCAAAAATATTGAGATAATTGGGTATAAATTTTTGCGACGAAATGATTTCTTTTTTTACCGATAACCTTTTAGGGCTTTGTACCTCAAAATTTAATTTAGACTGGTTTCCATTTGCATCTGCCACAATTATATTAATGATATGTTTTTCACTGTCAGAAAAAACGACGACTCCTTTTTTACTATCTGTTTTGTAAACAAAATTTTCGTAGCCCGGCAGAGGTGACAAATACTGTAGCCATGGGCCGCCATTTGCTCTGGTTTTATAATCGATGTGTGCGTTAAAATAACGGGTTTCTGAATAACTGATGCTATCTAACTCAAAACGGCTGATCAATTTATTGTTGTCAAAAACTGCAGATCCATACACACCGTTTGGGTTTGATGATAATGAATTTTTATCCTGCATGGTTAATGCAAAACTTACCTTGTTTGATGCTGCTGTTATTTTACCGCCAACAACTGAATAAATACCATTAACTTTTTTCAGCGCATACAATTTTGGCGATTGATCGTATGTGCTGATAGTACGGTCATACACAGCTAACCTGATAATCTCCGGAGGCACATTATCCTTTATGGGTAAGCCAAACATTAATCCGTTTAAACATTTATCAGATTTTGTATCCCTAATTTCAAAATGGGTGTGCGGACCCTGCGAGCCTCCGGTATTCCCGCTTGCGGCAATATAATCGCCTTGTTTTACTTTAAAAAGATTTGCAGGTATATCTAAAAATACTTTCCATTGCTGCAAATTATATTGTTGTTGAGTTACATATTTTTCTAATGCTGGCTCAAAAGCATTTAAGTGGGCATATAAAGTAGTAAGTCCGTTTGGATGATTAATATATATGGATCTTCCAAAACCGTAAGATTCTATTTTTACTTTTGCTATGTAGCCATCTGCTGCTGCATAAACAGGTACGTTTTCTTTTTGGTCGGTGCGGCAATCAAGCCCCATGTGATAATGGTTGGGTCTTAACTCACCAAAGTTTGCAACAATTCCAACAACAGCACCAACAGGCCATTTAAAATAATTTTTAGGGTAATTTTTAGCTGAAAATATTTGGGCAGAGGAAGATAAATATGTTAGAGAGGATAATATTATTGTTGAAAGTATTTTCATTTGATGAAACTTATAAAAAAATGTATTGACTTACAAAAGTCGGAGTTAGTGACGAAAATATTATGCAAAGATTTGAAAACTTTGCTGATCTCTATTTCTGGATGGTTATATTGTTTTAACGTTGATAAAAGATAAAATGACCAAAGGCTGCGCTGCTTAGGCGTAAATACTTTTGTGAGGCACGAACAAAAGATTTGAGACGGGCGGCGAACTAAAGCTTCCTTATCATACATGGTTGAAAGCCCCAAATTTTCATTTGCTTTTCTCCCTCTTTCCCGTTAGGTTTGCACGCCACAGCAGCGGCAATTTTTACTATATGCCAAAGAACGAATCCATAAAATCAGTGTTAATAATAGGTAGCGGACCAATTGTAATTGGCCAGGCCTGCGAGTTTGATTATAGCGGCACACAAGCGGCACGCAGCCTGCGGGAAGAAGGTGTAAAAGTAATTTTGATAAACAGTAATCCTGCAACAATAATGACGGACCCAATGATGGCAGACAGGGTTTATTTGTTGCCACTAACTGTTGAAAGTATTGAACAGATTTTAGAGGAAAATACCATTGATGCTGTTCTGCCAACCATGGGCGGACAAACGGCGCTTAACCTTTGCAAAGAAGCCGATGAACTGGGCATTTGGGAAAAATACAATGTTCAGCTAATTGGTGTAGATATTAACGCCATTGACAAAGCGGAAGACAGAGAAAAATTTAGGCAGTGGATGATAGAAATGAAAATTCCGGTTTGCCAGGCACATATTGCCAATTCATTTTTAGAAGGAAAAGAATTTGCGCAGGAAATTGGTTACCCGTTGGTACTTCGCCCATCTTTTACACTTGGAGGCAGTGGTGGCAGCATTGTTTTTAAGAAAGATGAGTTAGATGAAGCGCTTAATTATGCATTAACTGCAAGCCCTATACATGAAGTGCTGGTGGAAAAAGCAATTATTGGCTGGAAAGAATTTGAGCTGGAAATACTTAGAGACAATGCAGACAATGTTGTTATTATTTGTGCGGTCGAAAATTTTGACCCAATGGGTGTGCATACGGGTGACAGTATAACCGTTGCACCGGCAATGACGCTGAGTGATACAGCATACCAGCTGATGCGCAATACCGCTCTAAGAATAATGCGTGACCTCGGAAATTTTGCCGGGGGTTGCAATGTGCAGTTTGCCCTTAACCCACATACAGAAGAAATTATTGTGGTAGAAATAAATCCCCGTGTGAGCCGAAGTTCAGCACTGGCAAGCAAAGCCACAGGTTACCCTATTGCAAAAATAGCGGCTAAACTTGCCATTGGTTATAATTTGGATGAACTTAAAAACCAGATCACACAATCTACTTCAGCTTATTTTGAACCTGCGTTGGATTATGTAATTGTAAAAATACCCCGCTGGAATTTTGATAAATTTAAAGGTGCCAATGACACACTCGGTTTTCAAATGAAAAGTGTGGGCGAAGTAATGGCCATTGGCAGAAGTTTTGCCGAAGCCGTACAAAAAGCCTGTGTTAGTTTAGAAAATGAAGCAGTTGGTTTGGGATATTACGGCAAAAGTGTAATGCACAGCGAAGAATTAATTGAGTATATAAAAATACCAAAGTGGGACAGAATATTTAGAATAAAAGATGCGCTGATGGCGGGTGTTAGCGTAAAGCGAATTTGCGAATGCACATTAATTGACCGTTGGTTTATTTATCAGATTCAAAAAATTTGCGACTGCGAAAAAGAGATTGCTAAATACAATTTTGCATCGTTGCCCGAAGATTTATTAAGGGAGGCGAAAATGCTTGGGTTTAGTGATGAGCAAATGGTGCGGATAATGCAGGATGGCGATGCTGATGATTTGTATGAACGCAGAAAAGCACTGGGCATTACCCGTGTGTTTAAAATGGTAGATACCTGCAGTGCTGAGTTTGAGGCAAAGACGCCTTATTTTTATAGCACGTTTGAAAATAAATCCTCGGGATTACCTTCAAATGAATCTGTTTCATCTTCAAAGAAAAAAATTATTGTACTAGGCAGCGGACCAAACCGCATAGGCCAGGGTATTGAATTTGATTATTGCTGTGTGCATGGTTTGCTTGCCATAAAAGAAGCCGGCATGGAAGCGATAATGGTAAACTGTAATCCTGAAACTGTTTCCACTGATTTTGATATGGCCGATAAACTTTATTTTGAACCGGTTTACTGGGAACACATCTGGGAAATTATTGAGCATGAAAAACCTGAAGGGGTTATAGTGCAGTTGGGCGGACAAACCGCATTAAAACTTGCAAAAAAACTGACTGAAAAAGGAGTAAAAATAATTGGTACTTCATTCGACAGTATGGATATAGCCGAAGACCGTGGCCGTTTTAGCGATATTTTAAAAGAACTGGAGATACCTTACCCAAATTATGGAACTGCATACGATACTGATCAGGCAATTGAAGTAGCAAAAGAAGTTGGTTACCCGGTATTACTTCGCCCAAGTTATGTTTTAGGCGGGCAGAGAATGAGAATAGTACTTAATGATGATGAACTGGAAAAAGGTGTGTTGAGTTTACTTAAACATTTGCCCGGTAATAAAATATTGATAGATCATTTTCTTGATCGTTGCCAAGAGGCGGAAATAGATGCAATTTTTGACGGCGAAGATTTTCATGTAATGGGATTGATGGAGCATATTGAACCTGCAGGTATTCATAGCGGAGACAGCAATGCAGTATTGCCGCAGTTTAACCTTACGCCTTTGGTGGTGCATGCAATGGAAGAGTATGCAGAAAAAATTGCAAGAACATTAAATATAAAAGGGCTCATCAATATACAGTTTGCTATAAAAGACGGAAATGTTTTTGTTATTGAAGCCAACCCGAGAGCCAGCCGCACTACACCCTTTATTGCAAAAGCTTATGGCATCCCTTACCTGAATATTGCAACAAAAGTTATGCTTGGCGTGGCCAAACTAAAAGATTTTACATTCGAAAAAAATTTAAAAGGTTTTGCTATAAAAGAACCTGTTTTTAGTTTTAATAAATTCCCCGGTGTAAATAAAGAGTTAGGTCCTGAAATGAAAAGTACGGGTGAAGCGATACGCTTTATTAAGGACTTACGTGATCCATATTTTAGGCAATTATACAAGGAAAGAAGTATGCATTTAAGTAAATAATTTAATTTTTGCAACTAGCGGAACTTTAATAATTCGTTATATAATAGAAAATTTATGACTACAATCATGCAGCCTTTTAACTCAAAAAAGAGAATAATCTTATATATTTTTTAGTTTTAAATGAATCATTCTTCCAACCGCTATTTTATTATAAACAAACCATACAATATGGTTTCGCAGTTTGTAAGCAGCCATAAAGTAATGTTGTTGGGCGACATGGACTTTAACTTTCCAGAAGGCACACATGCAATTGGAAGACTTGACAGCACTTCGGAAGGACTTTTAATTTTAACCACCGACAAAACAGTAACAAGGAAATTATTTTTGGCTGAGAAGGCACACACCCGTTCGTACTTGGTAATGGTGCAACATAAAATGACTGAAGAAACATTTATGCATTTGAAAGAAGGGGTGCTAATCCCTATAAATGAAAAAGAAACTTATCTGGCAAAGCCGTACGCTGTTAAAATCATAAAAAAACCTACTGCGTTATATAATTATGCAACAGACCCAAGAGAAATTTATCCGCATACCTGGTTATTAATAACACTTACAGAAGGTAAATTCAGGCAGGTACGTAAAATGGTTTTAGCCCTCAGACACCGCTGCTTAAGACTTGTAAGACTTAGCATAAGCAATATTCTTTTAGATAATCTTGCTCCAGGCAAAGTAAAGGAATTGAAAGAGGCTGCATTTTATGCGCTCTTATAGCACAGTAAAAAAGTTCCTTTCAATTAGTAATACTCAATCACTCTTTGTACATTCCATAATCAAAATGTATAAATGTCTGCAAAGTATGAAATCCCCTTATGGAAAAAAGCTCCTTTCATAAGAATTTTACTGCCATTTTTAACCGGTATAATAATCCGATATTATTTTGAACCCCCTTATTATCTCATTCTTCCATTTGGAGGAATCACTGCCTTTATATATTTTATTTTTTCTATTATTCCATTAGCTTACCGGTATTCGTTTAAATGGGTACAAGGAGTTTCAATTTCATTGATCATCTTTTTTGCAGGGATGTTGACCGTTTTGCAAAAAGATGTAAGAAATGACTCTAACTGGTTTGGTCATTTATACAATGACAGCAGCTCTTTAATCATAAAAGTTAATGAACCACTTATTGAAAAAGAAAAATCTTTTAAAGCTGAAGGAAGAGTGGAAAAAATTATTAAAAACGGTACAGGCAAAAACGTAACCGGTAAAATACTCCTTTATTTTTCCAAAGAGGATTTAATGCAGCTTCCAAAATATGGAGATAAAATATTGATATCAGGAGGGCTTCAGTTAATTAAAAATGCAGGTAACCCCGGCGGATTTAATTACAGCAGGTACATGGCTTTTCAGCAAACATTTTATCAGGTATTTTTAAAACAAAACAAATTCGTTTTGTTGAACTTACATAATGAAAATGCATTGTATTCATTTATTTATAATGCAAGAAGAAAAGTAATTAATATTTTACAGGAATTTGTAAAAGGTAACAAAAAAGTTACTGGTATAGCTGAAGCTTTACTTATTGGATATAAGGAGGATTTAGATAAAGATGTTGTGCAGGCTTACAGTAATACCGGTGTAGTTCACATTATTGCCATATCAGGCATGCACCTGGGCTTAATTTATGCTGTGCTCCTCTGGATTTTTTTAAGGTTACCATTAATTAAAAAAAGTACTGCAATAAGAGTTGTTACAATTCTCACCTGCCTGTGGTTGTTTAGTTTGATAACCGGCGGCTCAGCATCTGTTTTAAGAAGTGCAGTAATGTTTACTTGTATACTGATCGGCAAAGAATTTTTTAAACAGTCATCTATTTATAACTCGATTGCTGCATCTGCTTTTTTGTTACTTTGCTATGATCCTTTTTTATTGTGGGATGTAGGCTTTCAACTCAGTTATTGCGCAGTGGTAGGAATAGTTTGGCTGCAAAAACCGATACAAAATTTATTTTACTCTAAGCATAAACCATTACAATATTTATGGCAGATGTGTTCTGTTACAATTGCTGCGCAGGTACTTACTTTACCAATTTGCATTTATTATTTCCATCAAATACCTACGTTTTTTTTACTTACCAATTTAATTTGTGTACCGCTATCTACTGTAATACTCTTTGCCGAAATATTATTAATATTCCTTTCCTCAATTTCTGTTATTGGATCTTTATTGGGGAAATTTATTTACGTACTAACCTGGTTCATGAATTTTATTATTGATAAATGCAACAACCTTCCATTATCATTAATAGATAGAATTTATGCAACACCAACTACAACTGCTGTCTTATATTTATTTGTATTTGCAGCTGTTGCAGGCTTGTTGCAGTTTAACAAAAAACTAATTATGATTTCACTTTTATTCTTTTCATTCTTTATTGGAATTTGGTCTTATGGAAAAATCAATTTAATTCAGCAGAAAAAAATTATCATTTACAATGTAAGCCGGCATACAGCAATTGATTTTGTTGCTGCGGATAAATATTTCTTTTTAGGCGATGAAGAATTTAAAACAGATGGTGCATTGCAAAATTTTAATTTAAAACCTGCAAGGATTTCTCTTCAGGTAAATCAAAACAGGGATACTTTAAAATCTATACAGCACAGCAAAATCTTATGGCAGTTTTATAGCAAAAAAATAATGATAATTGATACAACTTTATCTTTTGCTTCAATACAAAATAAAATTAAGGTAGATGTGTTGCTTATTACAAAAAACGCCAATGTTGATATCTCCGATATCACATCATTTGTAATGCCTCGCTGTATTGTGTTTGATGCTTCTAACAGTTTGTGGAAAATTGCACAATGGAAAAAGCAGTGTTCATTCTTACATTTGTCCTACTTTACTACTGCCGAACAGGGTGCATTTGTATTAGATGTAAAGTAAACCTGCTAAAGTAATTTGAAGGAAGACCAAACCAACTATTTTATTAAAGAGTTACGCCCGTAGTTAAAATTTATTTACAATGAAAAAAATACAATCAGCACTAATTTCGGTTTTTTATAAAGATGGCCTTGAAGAAATTGTGCAGTTGCTTGATAAACTTAATATAACTATTTACAGCACCGGCGGCACACAGGAATTCATAGAAAAGCTTGGCGTAAAATGTATACCGGTTGAGTCTTTGACTTCTTATCCGGCTATATTGGGCGGTCGTGTAAAAACACTTCACCCTTCCGTTTTTGGTGGTATACTGGCAAAGAGAAAAGATGAAGTTCACATGGCTGAAATGAAAGAACACCATATTCCTGAAATTGACTTGGTTATTGTAGATCTGTATCCTTTTGAAGAAACAGTGGCCAACACAACAGACGAAAACCTCATAATAGAAAAGATTGATATTGGAGGACCAAGTATGATTAGGGCCGCAGCAAAAAACCATGCAGATGTAGTCATAGTTGCAGCGAAAAAAGACTATTCTCTACTCGAAAATCTGTTAGTAACTCAGCAGGGAGAATTTTCTATTGAACAACGAAGAACTTTTGCTGTAAAAGCTTTTGATGTTTGTACACATTATGATAATGCCATCTCATCATACTTCAATAACTTAAATGTTGCAACACCTTTTAATAAAAAAATGCAGCCTTTGCGTTATGGTGAAAATCCTCACCAACCAGCCTCATTTTATGGTGATTTAAATGAAATATTTTCACAACTGCACGGTAAAGAATTATCGTATAATAATTTGGTAGATGTTGATGCAGCATTGCAACTAATAAAAGAGGCAGCTTCCCCTAATTACTCAAAATCTACTAATGAAAATATATGGTTTTGCATTATTAAGCATACAAATGTTTGTGGCGCCGCTATTGGAGATACAGTAGAAAAAGCATGGATTGCAGCATTAGCCGGAGATCCTGAAAGTGCATTTGGTGGTGTGCTTATTTGTAATGCTGAAATTGATGAAGCTACTGCAAACGCCATCAACGAAATATTTTTTGAGGTATTAATTGCACCGTCATTTAATGAAGATGCTTTACAGATTCTGCAACAAAAGAAAAACAGAATTTTATTGGAATTAAAAAATCAGCCACAAAAAACGGTACAAACAAAATCGCTTTTAAATGGTGTAATTACTCAGGAAACTGATGAAGGTAATTTTACAGAATGGAAAGAGGTTGGCGGCAGAGAAACGACGGATACAGAAAAAAAATCTTTGGTGTTTGCAAACATTCTTTGCAAACATTTAAAGAGCAACGCAATTGCATTGGTTAAAAACAACCAGCTTATTGGTAAAGGTTGTGGGCAAACCAGCCGTATAGATGCACTGCGAAATGCCATAGATAAAGCCAGACAATTTGGTGCAGACACAATAGGGGCAGTACTTGCAAGCGATGCCTTTTTTCCTTTTGATGATTGTATACGCATAGCACACACAGCAGGCATAGATGCTTTTATACAACCCGGTGGTTCATTAAGAGACAAGGACAGTATTGAATATTGCAAAATAAATAATCTTGCAATGGTAATAACAAGCAAAAGACATTTTAAACATTAATTACAGGTATTGCCACAATTATCAAAAACCAAAGGCTATTTAGCGCTCACTGCAACGAGTTTAATTTGGGGCGTTACGTGGGTAGCGAGCAAAATTGGTGTGCATGAAATTCCACCTTTGCAAATGGCTTATACAAGGCAGTTTATTGCAGGAATTATCTTTGTTGGTTTCTTTGCATTCTTTAAAAAATTACCATTACCAACTATAAAGCAATTTCGATGGCTTATTGTGATGGCAATTATAATGTTTGTATCCGCAAATGGGTTAAGTACTTGGGGCATTCAATATATACCAGCAGGCCTGGGATCATTAATTGGTGCCTTATATCCATTATCTGTTGTAATAATAGAAAAAGTATTTTTTAAAAGTATGACACTAACTGTGGTTACCATTTTCGGTCTACTATTAGGTATTTCGGGCATTGCAATTGTATCTTACGAAAATGCATTTCACCATGATGGACCAAACTTTTTACTTGGTGTATTTCTTTCTGTAACCGCAATGCTTTCGTGGAGTGTTGGTACTATTTTTATGGCAAGGAACAAGGTTGATATTAATCCTTACTACGGTGTAGGCTGGCAAATGATTATAAGCAGTATAATTCTCTTTACCATTATGCAAACTACTCAATCTGTAATTCCTTTTTTTGAAATATCAACAAAAGCATGGTTGGTAATTGGGTTTCTTGTTTTGTTTGGTTCGTTGTTAACTTTTATTGCTTTTATTTATTCAATGAAAGTTTTACCTACCACTATTGCTTCATTATATGCTTATATAAATCCTTTCGTAGCAATGGTAACAGCTTACATTATTTTAAATGAAAAATTAAGTTTAAATATTTTGTGGGGTTCTATAGTAACCGTTACCGGTGTATTTCTGGTAAATTATTCTACTAAAAAGGCAAGTAAAATTATTGTGGAAGCTGAGATATAAATTGTGTGTATAAATCTTTCCAGCCTTTAAACATTTTACCGGTTCCTAAAAAATTATTATGAAAAATAGTGATCAAGGGTATATTCATATTTTTACAGGACTGATAAAAATGCATAAGTTCTGTAAATGATTCTTGTACAGATAATTTTTGTTCGTAAAAACAATTAGCATCCATAAAACAAAATGGATGTATGCGAAGGGAGGTTATTTTTTCAGCTCTTATATCGTACCAATAAAACTGTGAAGCTGTAGAAGCTCTAAAGCCATTTATACTACCATATCCCATACTGTAATCGTTAACAATACCGGTTTTTAATAAGCTTTGATAAGTTTCCGGTAATGTAAATTTTATGTAATGCTGTCGAGATGCATCAATTTTTAAACCTGTAATACTTTCCAATGTATTCTTTTCTTCCATCAATAATACATCGTTATTATAGCTTTGCCATGATGGGTGAATACCAATAAAATATTTATAAGCATGCGTTTTAATTAGTTTCTGCATGGCTTTATTCTGCGGTGAGATATTTTTATCATACAATCCATTTTTCTTTGCTATAAGAAAAAAATAGATAGGGTCTAAATTGTATTGTTTGTGTAACTCATGTAAAAATTCATAACTGTCGTAAGGGTCTTTTTTACCCTTTAGTAAAACAGTAACCCTTTCTAAATTTGGCGATTTTATAAACCCGCCAACATTTCTAAGCACCCCTTTTTCTTTGTAAGACCATGCAATATCAATATCGTAAGTAGGTAAAAAAGAAAAGGATAATGGCTTGAATACAATATCGGAGAAATGTTCTTTTAATTTTTCTTTAAAACTTTCAATCCAGATATTTACAAGTGGAGAATGTAAAAAACCTGATTTATAGGCCCGAGAATTTTCATGAGCATATCGGCCATACATATCTTTTGCATGAGGTAAATATTCTTCATACCGACTAATTAAATAAAATACTGCAGCTAAAATATCAAAATCCTGTGCGCTGAGTGATGTTACAAAAATCCTACATTTTTCTCCTTTGTCAACAACTGTAATATCCTGCTCTTTTATGCCGGTTTCAAATAAAAGTACATGAGGCTTAATTTGAAATACGGAATGGAAATCTAGATGGCTATAATTAATTTTAGCGCCGGTATGCATACTAAAATTTTCTTCATCGGTTGTAAGGCTGTAACTCGTTCCAAGCACTTCTTCAAAAATAAATTTGCAAGTATACTGTAGGCGTGTATTGGATTGTGGAGAAAAGATAAGAAGCATTAGAATAACCTTTTTGTTTTATTATTTAATCTTTATGCTGCTCCCGCCACAATTCATTAAAAGTTTTTTTACTAAAATTTAAATCGCCTCTTTGTTTTGTCCAGTCTTTAAAAATACCATTTATTACCCGGTTTTTTAAAGGGCCATTTCCCATGTTCATCATACTACGGTTTAGGCTAGCAAATTTCCATAATTTCCATGCTGCCTTTTCACCGAAACTTGTCAATCCATCTTCCGCTGCTTCTTTTCGGTTATCCAACAGCAATTCATGTAAATTTATTTTTACTGCACAAACTTCTGTGCAATTTCCGCACAAAGAAGAAGCATGGCTAAGGTGTTTAAACTCATCCATGCCCTGCAAATGCGGCGTAATTACACTGCCTATTGGTCCGCTATAAGTTGTGCCATAACTAAAGCCGCCAATATTTTTATAAACCGGGCAAGCATTTAAACAGGCGCCGCAACGAATGCAGTAAAGACTTTCCCTCTGTTTGGGATTTGCAAGAATTTTTGTGCGACCGTTATCCAGCAATATGACATACATTTCTTCGGGTCCATCAGTTTCATTTGCCTGCCTTGGTCCAGAAATAATACTGTTATAAACGGTAATTTTTTGTCCGGTACCAAACGTACTAAGCAAGGGCCAAAATAAGCCTAGGTCGTTTAGCGAAGGAATAACTTTTTCAATACCAACAATGGCTATATGTGTTTTTGGAAAAGCACAACTTAACCTAGCATTGCCTTCATTTTCTGTTACCGCGATGGCTCCCACATCTGCAACAATAAAATTTGCTCCTGTTACACCAACTTCTGCCTGCATATATTTTTCACGTAAAATTTCCCTAGCTTTTAAGGTAAGTTGCTCAGGTGTCAAATCTATTGGCGTACCTAATTTTTCGTGAAATAATTTAGCCACATCTTCTTTGCTTTTGTGCATGGCAGGGGTTACAATATGGTAAGCAGTTTCACCATCTAATTGTTGTATATATTCTCCCAAATCTGTTTCGATACTTTCAATGCCGTGTTTTTCCAGATTATCATTCAGGTGAATTTCTTCTGTTACCATGCTCTTGCTTTTCACCATCATTTTACAGTTTTTTGCTTCGCAGATTTTTATAATTTCTTCCATTGCTTGTTCAGCATTTTCTGCCCAAATAACTTTGCCGCCACGCTTGGTAAAATTCACTTCAAACATTTCCAGTTGCTGGTCAAGTGTTTCCAAAGCCCGCCATTTTGTATTCTTTGCACGTTCTCTTGCCAGATGTTCGTTAACAAACTGTTCTTTCCCTTTTGGAACCACTGCATTATAGCGGCCGATATTAAAATTTATTTTTTTACGGTGCTCTAAGTCAGCAGCTTTTACTGTGCTTTTTTCTATAAATAATTCAGAGGTTTCAGACATGTTATTCTCGTATTTTAAAGAATTTTATTTCACTACTCCCAATTCTTGTCCCACTTTTATAAAAGCTTCAATGGCTTTATCTAAATGCTGTTGCTCATGTGCAGCACTAAGTTGTACACGAATGCGCGCCTGACCTTTAGCAACTACCGGAAAGAAAAAGCCAATAACATAAATTCCCTCATCCAGCAATTTTGCTGCAAAGTTTTGTGCAATGGTGGCATCGTATAACATGATAGGTACAATAGGATGTTCTCCCGGCTTGATATCAAATCCTACAGCCGTCATTTTCTCTCTAAAATAGGTGGTATTGTATTCAAGTTTATCTCTAAGTTCTGTCGTTTCGCTCAGCATATCCAACACTGCAATAGATGCGCCTACAATACTTGGTGCCAAAGTATTCGAAAATAAATATGGTCTGCTTCGTTGGCGCAACATTTCTATCACTTCTTTTTTACCGCTTGTAAATCCTCCACTTGCACCACCAAGTGCTTTGCCAAGTGTTCCGGTAATAATATCAATTCTTCCTACCACATTTCTGTATTCATGTGCTCCTCTTCCTGTCTTCCCAAGAAAGCCCGATGAATGGCATTCATCAATCATTACAATCGCATCATATTTATCAGCAAGATCACATATTTTATCCAGCTGCGCAATCGTTCCATCCATACTAAATGAGCCATCAGTAACAATTATACGGCTCCTAAGCGCTGCAGATTCTTTCAATTTAGCTTCCAGATCTTCCATGTTATTGTGCTCATATCGGTAACGCTGTGCCTTGCACAAACGCACACCATCTATTATACTTGCATGGTTTAATGAGTCGCTTATTATTGCATCTTGCTCATTAAACAAAGGTTCAAAAACTCCGCCGTTCGCATCAAAAGCAGCGGCATATAAAATGGTATCTTCTGTACCTAAAAAGCTTGATAATTTTTGCTCCAATTCTTTGTGGATATCCTGCGTGCCGCAAATAAAACGCACACTGCTCATTCCAAAACCACGCTCATCAATATAATGTTTTGCAGCTTCCAACACTTTTGGGTGGGCAGATAACCCTAGGTAATTATTGGCACAAAAATTTAATACCTGCTTACCGTTCACGGTTATTTCTGCGCCTTGCTCACTTGTAATTATGCGCTCAGTTTTAAACAACCCTGCGTCCTTTATTTCGTTTACTTCTACGCCTACACGGCTTGCAAATGCACTATTCATGTAAAATATTTTAATGAGTACAAAAATAGCCAATTTTATAGCTTAGTTACAAAACTAACATGCTAAAAAAGGAAACATTTAGGGGCTTTATATAATAAAGCTTATTTCAGCATTTGTCCGCTGCCCGCTTACAATCTTTTTGCCCAAAGGCAGCAAAAAGGATTTCCAGCTAAGCAGTGCAGCCCTTCAGCCAACTATCTATTTTCAAAATTTTTTAACCCTTTTAAATATATCTAAAGCCCTGTAACTTTTGTTTGTCTGCTACCGTTAAACTATAAAACGACCAACTTGCAATAACTTTATCGCTTATTTTTAACCACTGCATGACAGAGAAATAATATAATGATTGTGTAAAACTATACGCAGATAATGTGTATCGTTTTATTCTTAAAAATCTTCGGAACGAAGAAGATGCGAGGGATGTGGTACAGGGTGCGTATGAAAAAATGTGGATGAGCAGGCATAAAGTTGATAATTATAAATGCAGAAGTTTTTTATTTACCGTGGCTTACAATAACATGATAGACCATATTAGAAAAAACAAAAGAGTTGTATTAAAAGATAGTTTTAATGAAATAGCCTTGGGAAGTGGCGGACAGCAGCAAAATGCAAAACGTATTTTAAATGAGGCTTTAAGTAGGTTGAGCGAAACGCAAAGAAGCCTTGTAATGCTTAAAGACTATGAAGGATATAATTATGCAGAAATTGGAGAAATTACAGGACTTAATGAAAGCCAGGTAAAAGTGTATTTGCACAGAGCCCGGTTACAGTTAAGAGATTATATAGTTAAACCTGAAAATGTTATTTAATAAAAAGCCTTCTGCTTAAAACACTGAAGGCGGCTAATATTAAAAATTAAGAAATGCTCATCAACCGCAATAATTACGAAACTTTTTTTCTGCTGTATGCAGATGATGAGTTGTGTCCGGAAGAGCGTATTGCGGTGGAGAATTTTGTAACCGTAAATGAAGACCTGCGTAGAGAACTTGATATGATTATTGCAGCCATATTACCTGCAGATGTTTGTACCTACACCCAAAAAAGATCATTGTATAAAAATAGTTTTGTTGATGGCAGCCTGCAGGAAAAACTTATGCTAAAAATAGACAACGAACTTTCTGCTCAAGAATTACCTGCATTCAACAAAATACTTTTAGCAAGCCAATCAGCAATAAATGAAGAGCATTTATTATTAGCTACAAAGCTCGATGCAGCCGATACAATTATATGTCCGCAAAAAGAATTATTATATAAACAACAGAGGGATACAGTTGTTGTTTTCAAAATAGTAAGATGGGCTGCTGCCGCCATATTGATTGGGGTTGGTTTATTTTTCGGTTTATCTATTTTTAATAAAAATGCTCTGCCAGATAATGCTGTTGTAAATGTGAAGCCAATTATAAGGCCTAATCTTCCTAAAGAAATTATTGACGATTTAAAAAAGGAGCAACCGATAGCAGTAATTAAAACTGATACCGACATTCCTGCAAATGAAAATATTAAGAAAATACAGATTGCTGTAGTGGAAAAAGTCATCACAGAAAATAAAAAAAAGAATACAGAAAAGGATTCAGCAGAAAATATTAATATAATAAATCAAAAAGAATTGGCATCCAACAAAGACCTGCTAAAAACAATCTCACGGTCTGAAAATATAAGTATACAAAACATTACCCAGCCACAAACCGCATCACTTATTAAGTCGGAAAAGTTGCCGATAGCTCTTACAAACGAAAACATGTTGCCGCAGGAAAACCCTTATGTGCAGGCCGTTTCATTTACTGCCTCAGATAAAAGCAATAACAAAATATTGTACATAGATGAAGAAGATGTAAAGCGCTCTAAAGTGGGTACCTTATTTAAAAAATTAAAAAGAATGATAGAACGTACTGCAAAAATTAAAACAGGTAATCCCTTAAACATAGCAGGCTTTCAAATAGGAACCAATTAACCACAGTTATTTTTAAATACACCCAACATGAAAAAGATTTACTTCTTGGCAAAGCTTTGTGCCGTGGCCACAGCATCGTATGCACAAACAGAACCTATAAAAAAGGATACTGCCTATAAACCCGCATACAATGATACTATACGCATAGGGAGTATACTCATTATCAAAAAAAATAAAAAAGCCAAAGGCGACACTACAACAATTATTGCTGATGTAAAAAAATCAAATCCCAGAAAAAGCACCAACTATTTAATTTTTGATCTTGGTTTTGCCAATTTTAACGACAATACAAATTATGCAAATGCAGGTGGTTATGTAGTAAATAAACCTGGTGCGCCAGCGTTTAATGCGTCAGATTTAAAATTAAAAGGCGGCAAAAGCATCAACATAAACATTTGGTTATTTATGCAGAAGTATGCGATTGTAAAAAACAATGTAAATCTTAAATATGGTTTGGGTCTGGAGCTTAATAATTACCGTTTCAGGTCACCCATCAGTTTTAAAGAAAACGGCACAATTCCCTACAGCGGTGGTCAGCAAACAAATGCGCCTTTTGTGTTTAGAGATTCTATCAGCTTTTCAAAAAATAAACTTGCTGCAGATTATGTAACAGTCCCTTTAGTGCTAAATTTTGCCACAACTAAAAAAACCAGCAAGCCCAATTTAAGTGCAAGTTTTGGCATTAGTGCGGGCTATTTATACAGCCTGCGCAACAAACAAATTAGCAACGAAAGGGGCAAAAAAAGAAACAAGGGTGAGTATGATTTAGAAAGATTTAAAATAAGTTATATAGGAGATATAGGATTAGGATCCGTAAGGTTATACGGCTCTTACAGCCCTAAATCGATTTTTGAAAGAGGTCTGGATATAAAGCCATTTAATATTGGAGTAAGGTTTAGCAACTGGTAATATTTACCGTTTAATTCTTAAGCTTTTTACTTTCTTACAACAGAAAGTAAAAGACTTTTTTAATATCACAATATTTATACTATTTACAATTTTATAACAAATTTGTAATCATCATTCTCTTAAATTTATATTGTAATATCTGCTGTTAAAAAACTTATTAATCACAGGCACAAAATGAAACTTTATTTTATCCGTTGCGTAGTAGCAATATTTTTTGTTGGTGGCCTTTTATCCTTTTCATCAACGGGTGGAACATTTAGATCCGTAAAAAAGAAAAACCTAAAAAAGGAATTTCGCATACTTACTTCCAACCCGTATTATATTATCGTTTCTAAAAAAAATTATGAACTAAAAGTATTTGATAACGAAGGTTGGTATGCAACTTACCCCATTGTTTTTGGCAGCAGAGATTTGGGTGATAAAATGAGAGAAGGAGACAGGAAAACACCAACCGGCTCTTTTAAAATAGTATTAAAAAAAATTCACAATAAATGGGGTCCTGAGCTTTTACTTAATTACCCCAACGAAGAAAGTTACCGCCGGTTTAATGATCGCAAAGCAAAAGGTATGTTGCCTGCAAATGCCCGCATAGGTGATGGTATTGCCATCCATGCAACAAGGCCCGAAGAGGAATGGACCGTTGATAATTTTTACAATTGGACCGACGGCTGCGTATCAGTAAAATATAGTGAAATGAAAGATTTGTACAGCTACATTCCTGTAGGAACGCCGGTTACCATACAGCCTTAAAATAAAATTATTTTTTTAAAGCAAAATCAGAAAAGCATCTGCATTTCAAACATCAACAAGCTTTGGTTTCCCGCTGTCTGCAGTAGTGCCGCAATGTTATTATTATACTTTTAGTTTTATCATGCGGCAGCTACTACTGCCCATCGGGGCTATGTTGAGCTGTTGATCTTTATTGAACTTTTTCAGATGGTACTTGAGCAACATTTTGCACTTCTTTTTCTCTCACTTTAAAAACAACAAATTTCCATCCCCATAACTCAAAAACCTGAAATCATTTTTTAATGCGTGGTCATACATTTTCTTCCAATTATTACCTATGGCTGCGGCAACCAATAACAACAAAGTAGAGCGTGGTTGGTGAAAATTAGTGACCAGCATATTCACCACCCGAAATTTATAGCCGGGTACAATTAAAATTTGTGTACGGGTAAAAAGACTTATTTTATTTTGCAAATTCATCCAATCCGTTAAAAAATTCAAAGCCTCTAACGCTGAAAAATTTACTGCAGCCATTTCGTGATCGTACACATCCCATTGCAATATTTCAGGATTATTTATTGATGCATTAGCATGTACTTTTATACCCATCCAATAAAGAGATTCCAATGTTCTCAGTGATGTGGTACCTACGGCGGTAATGTTACCAATATTGTTTTTAAGTTTTTCAATTGTATCAATATCTACATCAATATATTCTGCATGCATTTCATGCTCCTGCATGATTTCTGCCTTTACAGGTTTAAAAGTACCTGCACCTACATGTAGTGTTACAAAAGCTTTTTCAATATTTTTAGCTGCAAGCTTTTCAAAAAGTGCAGGTGAAAAATGCAGCCCTGCGGTTGGTGCTGCAACGGATCCTTCATGCACAGCAAAAATGGTTTGGTATCGGCTGCTGTCATCGCTATCAGTATTTCTTTTTATGTAAGGTGGCAAGGGAACTTTTCCTGCAGCTTCAATAATTTCAGCAAAGCAAAAACCTGGTTGCACCCAAAATAATTCAACAATAAAAGCTTCAGTTATTTTAGTAATTTTCTTTGCGTACAATATTATTTTTTCGCCTTTAATGTTAATTTCTTTTTGCAGTATTTGATCTTTCCATTTTGCTGCGCCACCTACAAGGCATTTCCATTGCACGCTGTTTGTAGCGGCCATAATGCTGCTGTAGTCAGCTATGTCACCAAACGGTTCCAAGCAAAATATTTCAATAACAGCACCGGTATTTTTGGTAAATTTTATGCGTGCATTTATTACTTTACTGTTATTAAAAACCAGTAGACTGTTAGCCGGTATAAAATTATCAATTTCGGAGAACTGCGTTTCTTCAAACACACCGTTTTTATAAACAAGTAATTTCGATGCGTCTCTTTCTGCATGCGGATGCAACGCAATGCGATCATCGGGCAACAGATAATCATAATCGTTTACAGATATAGATCTTGGGTTCATTATGATACGAGAAGGCTTATTAGAGGAATATTATTTTGTTTCTTATTAGTAAAGTTCATTTGTTTAATAATAAATTTTATTATTTTGGCCCGCTTCAGTATTTATCAACGGCTTTATAATTTTAATAGAATGTATGGTATTAATAGTGGTTGTTATTTTATTAATTGTAGTATAAAAAACACTTACATACTATACTGAAAGGTTAACACCCTAAAATGTTTGAGTACCGAAAGAGACAATCACAATTCCAGCGACAAAAAAATTTCATTAATGTTAGTTTGCAAAAGTGTACATGCAATATACTGCAGGACTTTAAAAAATGTTTCCATTGTTAATTGCTAACTGGTGGTTTGGTTGCCTCATACAACACATCCATTATTTTGCTTCTCACATTTAATTTAAGCATGGTATTACTTCCGTCCGGATATACACGGTTGCTGAGGTAAACAAATACCATTCCCGTTTCAGGATCTGCCCATGCTGAGGTTCCGGTAAAGCCCGTATGCCCGAATGTAAGGGGCGAAGACTGTATGCTGGGGTAAGGTTCTTTGCGGGTAGCATTATCCTTTTCGGGTTTATCAAAACCAAAACCACGCCTGCTGCTGTTGCTGTTATAAGCAGTAAATAAATCGACCGTCTGTTTTTTAAAATACTGTTTGCCTTTAAAACTACCGCCATTCAACAGCATTTGCATAATGGCAGCCAAATCGTATGCATTGCTAAACAAACCTGCATGCCCCGCCACACCGCCCATCATAGCAGCACCCGGATCGTGCACTGTTCCCTGTATCAATTGAGTTCTGAATATCTTTTCATTTTCAGTTGGGGCAATATCTTCCAAGTTGTTGCGAAGCAAAGGGTCGTACCCAGTGCTCTTCAGTTGCATTGGCTCATAAAAGTTTTGCAGCACATATTTATCCATGGGCATACCGGTTAAATGCTCCACCACTTTACCCAGAAAAATATAATCATTATCGCTGTAAATATATTTACCCTTTAGCCCCACAGCACTTGTAAGTATCCTTTTGTAAATAGTATCCTTCCAGGCATTTTTCATGTAAAGATTTTCTGTTACAGCAATGCTGAAAGAATCGTTAGCAACCGATGTAAAAACAGTTGGTAAAGCTTTACCAGTTGCATCCAGCGTTTCTTTATAAAAAGGAATATAGGCCACAAGTCCTGCTTCGTGCAACAAAATATCTTCAATAATTAAATCACTTTTATTGGTACTTTTTGTTTCAGGCAGGTAATCGCTAAGCTTTTTCTTTAGGTCCAGTTTTCCTTCTTCATACAGTTTCATAATGCTTAATGTAGTGGCGCATATTTTTGTAACAGATGCAAGATCATAAACAGTATTTATTGTTACCGGCGTTTTTTTATCATAAGTAAAATTGCCAAAAGCTTTTTCGTAAGCAATTTTGCCATCTTTTAACGCCAATACTACACAGCCCGGCATACCCAATTTGGTAATACCATCTGTTGCTATAGAATCTATTTTATAAAGGACAGTTTGGTTTACTTTATCAGTAGCAAGTTTTTCAAACAGAGGCTTTGCTGCCGCGGTTTCTATACCAAACCCATATTTTAAATTTTCGCATACAGTTACAGGCAAAGTGCCTTTATAAAAAAGTTTGCCCTGCAAAAAGTCTGCTGCCGTACCCTGCACGATTTCATCGTCTTCGTAACAAACAACCATATTGGCAACATCGCACATGTATTTTAATGCATAGGCATTTCCAAATAAAAATGAAATGCTGTTTTCTTTTTGCTGAATGGCATTAAGTACATCAAGATTATTTTTAGTAAAACCGAAATTACTGGCTACATATCTGCCAACATTGTGAATACCGATCACTATTTTTTTGAAAGGTTGTAGTTTGCTTAAAAGATCACTGTCGCCACCATAAAACACCGTAGCGTTGTAATCTTTTTTAATTCTTTTAGCCAACTCATTTTCCGTTGTAATGCCAAAACCTACAAAAGCCACCTCCCCTTTTTTTGTATCCCTCAAAGGGAAAAAAGATGCATCTTTTTTTGCAACAAGCGTAATAGCATTTTCGGCTATCATTCTCCTCATAGCCGGAACACCCGCATTTAGATCAGCAGTTAAATTATTTGTATTAATTGGTTGTAAATTCTGCAGACCGTACGCATATTTTGCAGCCAAAACTTTTTTGCAATGCATTTCAATATCAGCCCAGCTCAGTTGTTTTTTCTTTATTGCCTCTTTGGTTTTTTTAATAGCACCGGGCACATCTCCGGGCAGGCAAAGCATATCATTGCCAGCTATTAATGATTGTACACTTGCAGCCCCATCAGGATAAAACTTTTTTACGCCCTGCATTTCCAGTGCATCAGTAAAAGTTAAACCCTGGTAATTTAATTTAGTACGCAACAATCCATTAATATTTTGGGGAGATAAGGAGGTTGCCCTGTTAGCAGTTGTATCAATGGCAGGGATATATAAATGCGCCAGCATTACACTGCCTACACCCGCTTCAAACATTTTTCTGAACGGATAAAGCTCCAGCGAATCAAGCTGGGCCATGGTTTTATTTATAACCGGCAAATCAAAATGAGAATCTGTAGCCACATCGCCATGCCCTGGAAAATGTTTTGCACATGCCATTACACCGGCATCCTGCATACCCTTCATGTATTGCACACCAAAGGCCGCAACTTTATATTTGTCTTCGCCAAAACTGCGATCGTTTATAACCGGGTTATTGGGGTTGTTGTTTATATCAACAACGGGTGCATAATTTACCTGCAGACCAATGCGCTTGCATTGTTCTGCAACCAATTGTCCGTATCGATAAACAATAGTTTCATCCTTCATGGCGCCCATCATCATTTGCCTTGGTAATGGAAGAACACTATCTATAAGGCGCATGCCTACACCCCACTCTGCATCTATACACAACAGGATAGGGGTTTTTGCTATACCCTGCAATCTGTTAATAATATTAGCCTGTTTTACCGGACTACCCTGAAAAACACAGATACCGCCTATATTGTATTTCTTTATCAGTTTTTCCACATCATCATCAAAAAAAGTAACGGTCTTTGTTCTGCTGTCAATTGTGGACAGCCGCACTACCATCAGCTGTGCAATGCGCTCATCTTTGGATAGTTTTTTATATACACTGTCAGCCCAGTGCTGTGCAGGTAAATTTTTATTCTGTGCAGATAAACAATGCCCAAGCAGCATTACTGTTACAGCTATAATTATTCGATGTATCATATGAGTAAATATAAGAAAGGATTTTGTTAGGTACCTGCGAAAAGATGAACGAAAAACTTTGTTTAAATAGATGTTTTTAACGCCCAGTCATTTGCAGATGCGCTTCTGTATAACGATCGCCTAGTATATTTATTTGTGAGGTTATTTTTTCAATTTCCAGTAATTCTTCCGGGGTAAGATTAATTGATACGGCAGCATTATTTTCAGTAAGCCTGTTTATTTTAGTAGTGCCTGGAATAGGAACAATAAAAGGCTTTTTGGCCAGCATCCATGCTAAAACAATTTGAGCTGTAGTTGCATTTTTATTTGCGGCGATCTTTGCTAATACTTCTATTAATGATTGGTTTGCTTTTAAAGCCTCTTTTGAAAAACGGGGAAGAATACTGCGAAGATCGGTACTTTCAAAATTAGTAGTTTCATTCATTTTACCTGTTAAAAAGCCACGACCTAGGGGACTAAAAGGTACAAAGCCGATACCGAGTTCTTCAAGGGTAGGCAGAATCTCTTTTTCGGGCTCTCTTGTCCACAAAGAATATTCACTTTGCAGTGCTGTAACAGGCTGCACAGCATGTGCCCGCCTTATGGTGTTTACACCCGCTTCTGAAAGACCAAAATGTTTTACTTTACCTTCTTTAATTAAATCTTTTACTGTGCCTGCAACATCTTCGATCGGTACACTTAAATCAACCCGGTGCTGGTAAAATAAATCAATAACATCTACCTGTAAACTTTTTAATGAGGCTTCACACACGGCCCGTATGTGATCGGGACGGCTATTTAATTCCGACCATTTTGAAGGATCATTTTGAGAAGCTGCAAAGCCAAATTTTGTGGCGATAACGATTTCACCTTTAAAGGGTGCCAATGCTTCACCAACTAATTGTTCATTTATAAACGGGCCATAGGCTTCCGCCGTATCAAAAAATGTAATTCCCTGTTCCACTGCACTACGTATAACCTGTATCATATCTTTTCTGTCGGGCCTAATGCCGTAGGCATGGCTCATGCCCATGCACCCAAGCCCGAGGGCTGAAACTTCTAAACCACTGTTTCCTAAAATTCTTTTTACCATAATATTTAAGTTTTTGGTTGTATCTCAAAGGGAGAAAAGACGCAAAGTTTCACAAAGATATATTTTCAATTACAAAGGCACAAAGACCAAAAAAACCAAAAGTAATTTTTTAATTGATAAGGCAAATTCAACCCCAAGTTGCAAAGAGAAATAGCAAATTTTTAAATTGTATGCGGACAAATATACTTGTGCATTTACGCTGCTGCATATTTCTGTCATGAAAAAAATACTTGATTAAAAAAGGAAATTCAATTTGGTGCCTTTTTAAAAATCTTAAAGACCTTATCATTAAATTGTGCAATAACCTTACAATATTTATGGCTGCCCATTTGGAAAGAATTATAAGAATTTACAATCGCTTGAGAAGAGGTCCGGTAACTATAGATGTATTAAGCAAATGGGCTGCAAATGCAGGAATAGAAGTTGGTATAAGACAATTATATAGAGATATAAACCAGCTAAAAACACTACAGATTGCAGAAGGTGAAAATGTGGTTGAATTTACAGATGAAAAAAACAGAAAAACCTGGAAGCTTGAATATAAAGCAGAAGCAGGCAAACTAACACCATATGATATTAATTCGTTTTTCTTATTAAAAAACTTTGCACCCTTTGCAGTGCTTGCAGAAAGAAAGAATTCTTTTGAAAAAATTGAAAGGATGTTTTATAAAAACTTTTCAAAAAACGAATATGAAAAAAATGTGCAGGCTAATGAACTTTTTTTGCGACACAGTAATTACAATGAAAACAAATATGGAGCTGCAGAACACCGACAGATTGAAGATTTAATTTGGGCACTTCATAACAGCAGAGTCATAGTGATTGAGCAGGACCTTATCAACTCAGCAAACAACAAAATAAATGGTACAGATTTTCCCATTATATTTTATCCAATGGAACTTGTTTTTCACCGGGGGCGTATTGCCATAGCCGGTGTTAATAAACAGGAAAAACTGCTTAACTTTTCAATAGATAAAAATTTTGTTTTTACATTAACCAATGAGCCGTTTAACAGAAAAAAATATTTAAAAGCATATACACAAAAGCTTAAAAACTTATTCGGTATTTCTGACCCTTTAAACAATAAAATCTATAACATTAAACTGGAGTTTACAGACAGTTTTGGCTCCTCAATGAAAAGTTTTTACTGGCATAATTCGGAAAAATGGACGTTACTAAAAAACGGAAATTATATGCTGCATCTACAATGCGGAATAGGGCGTGAACTTGTGGGATTTATTGCTGGTGGCCTTGACAAAATAAAAATTCACCAGCCAAAGATTTTAAAAGATTTGATGATAAAAAAGTTTACCCAATCTGCATTGGTAAATGAAAAAAACTTGGGAGTAAATGAGCAGCTTGCAAATGAAGACTACTGACTACTGCCCAAGTTACCCCTCGTTAAGTGAGTTTTAAGAGTTGCTGTGTATTTATCTAAACAAAGCATTTTGCAATATTCATAAATACAAACTGCTCTTTTTTATTATTATCTTTTAGTGAAAATGATGAATGCCCTTTTAAGAACTTATTATTTTTTTTTGGCAAACATTTTATAGAAATAATTAATATAAATGTTATTACGATTGTAAAAGGAAATATTAAAAGGGATTTTATCTTTATCATAATTTTCATTCAAACTTTATGAATTGTTCGGGCTTTGGTTAACTGATTAATAATCCAAAATAACAGGCAAGTTATGTCACCATATGACAAACAGCTTTTCTAAAGCATTGCCAACGTAATTCCGGCGGCGGCTACAAAAGCACAAATTAAAAAGTAAAGGGAGGGTTTTGATTTTTTGAAAATGTACACATCTATTGCATACATAAAAAGTGGCAGGGTTGCCAGTATGATCTGAAATACAGATACAGAAATATGAAAGGATGAGTAAAGCCACAAATAAGCAGCACCAATGGTTTGAGCCAATACTCCTATAAAAACAACTGTATAAAATAAATAGTTTTTTGGTAAAAGATTTTTGTTTTTGTAACTGAAAATAAATGGAGGTAACAATAGTATAAATGCAACAAATAATCGTAGCCAGATAGCTAATAAAAAAGGCAAATCACCTACTCCTTTAATAGTACAAATAATAGTAAACGAAATACAGATGATGGTTGCAACTCCGCTATAAATTCCTTTAAAGTTTTGATTTTGCAAATTAATATTACTTTGCTTTAGCAGAAAAAATACAATTGTAATTAATGCAAGTAAAATACCTGCCCACTGATGTGCTGCAAGTTTATCATTTAAAAAAAAATAACTTAATACAATAGTAAGTGCAGTAATGGCGGGAGATAAAAGACTGTTCAATTTTTCGCCTGACTCCCGTATGTGCATCAGCGAAAAATAATTACCCAGTACAAAACCCATCAATGCGGCTGCCCCCAACCATAACCAGTTTTGTTGTGTAGGCAATGTAAATATTTGTGCAAAGCCAATCTTATTTATAAAAAGCAGTAAAGGTAAAATCAGTAATAATCCAAAAAAGGTTTCGAGCATTACTACAGTAAGCAGCGAGGTTTGCTTTGCTGCATAACCAAAGCTGTAGATGCCAATTATTAATAAAATAACTACGCCGTATGCAGCTAAATATCCCATAGGTTTGTAATTTGATGAGAAAGCAAAACCGCTAATGAATTTACGGTACAGGCTTCTTTAAAAGCATTTTAGTTTATTTTAAAACGTAAATCATTGTTGTGATAATGTTGCAAGTAATTTTCCCAGTTTATATAACGTCATTGTATATCCATTTTTAAAGCCCTTTTCAATCATTATTTCCAGAATGCATTGCAAACCAAGGGAAGTTCGGCTGCACTTTCTCTGATTATAAAAATGCTGTTAGTTGCTTTGTAAGTTGTAAAATTAAACAGTAAATTGTTATTCATTTTTTGCTTCTAAATTTTTGCACATGAATAGTGAAGTAAAGCTGGGTCATGATAAACTTTTTTATTACCACCCAGCCGCTGCTTTATGAAAAATTGCCTACATATTATGACCGTAAGTAATAATTTTTGAAAGTTTCCACTGTCCATCTTTTTGTTCCCAAATATGAACAAATTTAAAAGTTGCACATTCTAGCTTATTGTTTTCCGTATGGCAAAAAGTGTGTTGGCCTGTTTCGATGGCGCCATAATTTTTAATGGGGTAAACTTCAATACTTTTAATGATGGGTGTTCTTGTCAATGTATATTCCATTTTAAAAAGGCCAGTAAATGCTTCAATTGTTTGACCATAATTTCTCAACCCGGTATTGTCCTGGTAAACTTCAAGTTTGTCTGTAAAAAAAGATTTTAGGCCCGTAATATTTTTAGCATTAAAAGCAACAAATAATAAACTGTCCTGCTTTGTGATTGTTTCGTAAAGCAATTTGTTTGCGGGAATATAATTAGGTTTTGGTAGTTGTCTTTGTATATTTTTTGAAGTAGTACAAGAAATTATTAATAGGATTAAAATACTAAAAGGACAGACCCAAAATGCGATTTTAAATTTCATTGACTGTACGTTTTTGGCTGTGATATAATATGTGCGCATTGTTTCTTGGCAATTGGAAATGCCGAACCTATTTCAGGACTCTACAGTGTACGATTTTCGTATTTAGGTAGACATAGGTTGAAAATACAATATTATTAGCTTTATCACCTGAATGAAGCAAATGGTCGTCACAGCACATATGTGAGCGAAAAGTTTTTCTTACGAAAAGTGAAACAAAATTTGGTTTAATTTTTATAACTTAATGTAAATCATTATTTTAAATAATTTAAAAGTCAACCCCTTCAAATTTTGTAGCAATAATTCCTTTGTTAATATCGTTTTAACTACCGACGGCATATTTTTTGAAATATTATGTATCATTATTAATTATTAAAAAACTTTTATGAAAATCCAAAACATTTTTTTAACAACTGTTTTCCTTTCCATTGCCACTGTATTTATGGTAAGTTGTAAGAAGGAACAAAATTCAGCTTCTCCCGGTATTTCTTATCAACTTCAAACTAAAAACAGAGCGTCTGTAGTGGGTCGTGTAGAATCAGGCAATATTGTTTGGACTTCGGGCTTTGGTAATGCTACAGAAGTGAAATTTGAGAGCAAAGGACCAAATGGCAAATTAGAGTATAAATCTAATTTGCAACAGCGTATAGATTTATTTTCGGGCGTTTCTGTAATTGGTAATATTACACTTCCTCCAGGTACATACCAAGAGGTGGAATTTGACGTAGAACTGAATCCGACGGCAACTGAACCCGCATTTTTATTAAATGGTTCATATACTTCTACAGGACCTACTACTCCTGTAAGCTTTGTTATTTCAACTCCTTTTGAAATAAAGACTGAAATGAACAATGTTACTGTTTCTGCCAATAATGGTTACAATGCCCTTACATCACTGAACCTTTCTTTGCTGAGTCGTGGGATCACTCAAACTATGCTTGACAATGCTGCAAAAACAAATGGAACTATAATCATCAGTTCTTCCTCCAATGTAGACCTTTACAACATTTTATTGAATAATTTGAAAGAAAGCGATGAAATTGAGTTTAAACATGATTAATTAATTATAATTTTTAACATTAAAAATATCCTCCCGACTGAACCTTCAGTCGGTTTTTTTTGTTAAAAAATAATTACTTGTAGTACAAAATAAGCCTCCTTGATGACTATTTCTTTGGATATCAGATCTAAACGGTTCGTGATGAACCGAACACGAACCGAAGCGAGAGCTTGCCTGCAAACATATCTATTCAGTCCGTCTATTAAATGCGGTTACAAATTTTTCTGGTTCGTTTGGTGTCAAAACGATTTTCTTATTATTAATTGTCGTAACCAATACGGCATTATTTCTTCTTGTTGCATACCAAGTCATACTACCAAGTTTTGCGTTACTAAACTTTCCCCAATATCCAAAAAGTCCACCAACACCGAATATTCTTACAGCCCACGATAATTTTTCTTTGTCAAGTTGTTCAACGTTTTTAATTTCGGTACGATTAATTTTTATGTCAAATAAAGGTCTGTGAATAATTAGTTTATCGTCAGTTAGTTTAGAGCTAATTGGCCTAAATGAAAATGTCCCGAAATAGATTAATGATAAAAGAATAGTTGTAAAAGTTGGAACCGATTTTCCTTCGTCTTTGATAAGTGAAAATTGTCCAACAATAATAACAGCAAACAAAATTGTAATTATAATTGTGACCACTTTTGCCAAGTTATCCAAAGAAGTTTTATATGTCATTCGTAAAAATTAAAATGTCAGAAAGATTTTAATAATATTTCATTTTAAAATTAATCACTTGAATTAGCAAAGCTTTTAAAATGCTTACCTTAACGACAAGACTTGTGTCAGGTTTGGCATTAGAATTCCTTCCGACAGTAACCACTGCCCACTTTTGTTAAAGATAAATATTAAGAACCAATGTTTGGCGATGTTGGTCAGGTCCAAATTAAAGCTAGAATATGCAGAACTGTTAATTGCTATAACTTCAAACTCCACTTGCACAAAACCCATTTTACTTGCGGTTTTATTTATTTCAGTTCAAGGTTTTTAATACGTTTACCAATAAATATTTCTCTCATTTCCTGTTCTAACTTTCCAAAATCTTCTTTGTAAACTTTTTTAATAAATTGTCCATTTTTTAATAAATGTATTTCGTCACAAATTTCATTTAAGGTAGAAAATATATGCGAAGAAATTATTAGCGTCTTGCCAATTTCTTTTAATTCTCTTAAAATATCTAAAATAATAATATTACTCTGTATATCCACTCCATTAAAAGGCTCGTCAAAAATATAGTATTGATTTTCTTGTAAAAGAATTGCTGTCAGCGCTAATTTCTTTTTCATGCCTGTTGAATAAGTAGATGCATATTGATCAAGTGGCAATTCAAAAATATTTTTGTTATCAAGATTTTCTATTTTTTTACTTCTTGCATTACATAACAACTTTATGTACTCTCGACCTGTAATTTTTGAAAAATAAAATGGTTCGGTTTGCAAATATCCTATGTTGTCTTTAAGTGGTTGTAAGTCCGATAAAATTATTCCATTATATTTCTCAATTCCTGTGATACATTTAAATAAAGTAGTTTTTCCTGAACCATTTTCGCCAACGATTCCATAAACTTTGCGTTTTTCAAATGTTAGATTGATATTTGATAAAACTTGATTAGAGCCATATGATTTTGATAAACTTTCAATTTTTATCATTCTAAAATTTCTTTAAGTCGGTTTTTGGATTGAATATAAAAAAAAGGGACTAATGCTAAAAGTAATTGTGGCATTGCTAAGCTTAAAGCTAATAAAATACCTTGCGGCAAGTTCACTTTTTTTGGATAAGCAGAGTATTTCGCTAAAATAAATGTCAATAAATAACAATACCCTAACGCCTGGAAGCCAAAAACTGCTAAAATATTTGTTTGAAAAAAGATGAGCAATGGTATAATGACCGGTAAGGAAATTATTGTTGAAAAAAGAATAGCTGTTATTATCTTGTCAAAAAGAAATGCGTTGACTTTTAATTTATAAACCCAAACATAAAATTCGTTTTCAGGTTCACTATAAAATGAGAAGCAAAGTATAAATATAAGCACAAGTGAAAATATTCCTAAATTGAAGTTTTGATATATTAAAGACATTGCAGTCAGAAAATAAGCAAATAAAAAACCAATTAATGATTTTCTAAATCCAACAATAAACTCAAAAGGTTTTCGATAAAATGGTGTCGGTATTGTTGATGTTACTTTTTTGTTTGTATTTAAAAAAGAAAATAAAATTGAAGCCACAATCAATAGTAATACCGAATAAAATTCTACTCTGTGGCATAGAAAGATTATAAAAGGAACAACTGTAATTAAATTTTCTAAAATCCTTATTTTGAAATAGTTAATTTTCGGGTAAATTAATTTTAAAAAGTCATTTCTTTTAATTTCAGAATATTGAAAGATTGCACTTAAAGCTATTAAGATGTATATATAATTGGCGTATTCTATCTTAGAAAATAAATAAATTGAAAAACCACAAAAAGCTGTCAAAATAATAATAAATCCTAAAATAGGATTAAGTCCAAATTCAATTAGTTGTCTTTTAAACATTATCAATTGCAGTCCAAAGTATTGTTGAAGTGTCTTCATTTAAAATTGCCTGTAACGACGAAGCTTGTGTCAGGTGTGGCATTAGAATTCCTATTGCCCATAACCGCCGACTGGCTTTTATTAAAGATAAATATTTAGGTTTAATGTTTGGCGATGTTAGTTAAGCCAAACAAAAGCTAGGATATCCAGAATTGTTAGTTGCTGCAACGTCAAGCCGCAATTACACAAATCCCATTATTGTGCGTTCGTTATTCTACATACTCTATAATCAATTCGATTTTTTCTTGAATGTAATTATCAACCGAAGTTGGTTTTATTTCATTTGATTTAAATCCGTAAATGTCTTTACTGCAACGACTGAAATTACTTTCAACGTCATTTGTCTTACCGCATTAGCAAGTCCAAACTTCTTTTTCTTTAGAAAATAATAATTGTTTTTTCATTGACCGTTTGCAACGTTCAACAAACGTTTCCTTTACATAATCTTTAATTGTCTGCAAATCTTTAATATCCTCCTTGTTGTAAAATGATTTGTCAAATTTCGAAAGGCGTAATCCTGTTTTTTGTGTTTAAAAATTATCACTTTTTAGTAGTTGCATAATTGTATTAAAATCGCTTTTGGTAGGATTGTGAACGTCCACCGAATAAATCAGTCAAGCCGCCTAAAAAGTCACTGAATAAATTTGTTCCTGCAACAATATGTGCTGATACAGGTTTCAAATATTTTTTTACTTTTATTTCGTCAGCTGATGAAGTTGTAATTACTAAAATATCTTTCGGATTTGCCATAATTTATTGTACGGGTTTGATGTTAGAAGTGAGTCTGCATAATGAAGCACAGCAAATAGGGCTTAGCGAAAATAGGAAAATAAAATTCCGTCAAGCTGTAACAAAAAGCGCCGTAGAATTACAAAAAGTTGATTGTTATCCCGCCCGCCTTACTTTTATTAAACTGCTGGTTGTGCGTTGGTGCTATTATGTCTGCAAAGTTGCCATCTTCAATTACTTAATCCATGTGTATTTATTGCAGGTTTATTATTTGCACTGTTAAAAAATTTCCCATATCGTTCACCCATCAGCACGTGTTTGTATGATTCACGTCCTTCTTCTTTTGGTGAATCAAGTACAAACCCAGACCGCTTTTGAAAAATTAAAATAAAATCAGAACCTCCAAAAAGGAAGTAACCCATTTCATCGCCTTTAAAAATTTTTGTTCCTTCTTTTATATTCACTAAAAAGTTTACAGATGACACAGGCGACATTCCTATCGGCATCAATGCCACTAAACCATATTTTTCCGTTTCCAAAATAATACAACCTCTTGTTTCTATAGTTTGAAAGCCCATTCCTGTTGCGTCAAACAAATATTTTTTCTTCTGAGCGTCCCATGTAACAAATCCTCCCGAAGTATTTGTTGCAGGAATCACTCTCATTTCTTTCACCACACCACCTATTGGAAAATGATAGCGATGATAATCACCCACATCAAGAAATGTATGTGTAAATATTCCATTTGCAAATGAATCTTTGTATTTGCTTTCTTCGCCAAGCAGCGCTTTTATTGAATGAAGTTTTTCCGATTTTACTGCTACACCTCCTTTATCACTTATGTTTGAATTATTGTCAATAGTCCAGGTGCCTTGCGGCATTGCATCAGCAGGAGAAACTACAACAGATTCGTCGTCGGGAAAAGCAATTGGTCTTTTGATTGGAGATTTCAATCGCCTTGCAAAAAACTGGTTAAATGTTTTCCATTTTGAAGAATCTTCATACCAATTGTTTTTTAAACCGAATTTATCTTCAGTCAATGCAAGCTGATAATATTTGCTGTTCCAAGATTCTTTTGAATCAAGAAAACTTCCCCATCCTTTATCAAAACTTGTGAGCCATGAACAGAATGGTTCTTCATACTGCAAAGAATTATTATAATATCCTTTCCCTTCCAGTTCAGACAAAGGAATGTCAGTTATAAAAAAAAGATATGCCAAACTCTGATCCATTCTGTTGTAAAGAGTTGCATGTTCGGTATGGCGAATCAGGTCCCAAGGCATGGCTGTTTCTGCCCATGAAATAAATTTATAAAAGTCATCTAAATTCTGAACTGGATTTGTGGCAGTATCCGGATTTATCTCATGCGCTTTATGGATGGCTTCTATTAACAACGATTTTATATTCGGATTGCTCGCAACAATTTGAACCAGCTCTTTTGTTTTTGGTCCGAAATTATTTTGAGGGGAAGTTTTTGTGATGTTGCAGGAAATAAAGAAAGCAGAAATACTTAGAGAAAAAGAGAAAATAATAGTAATAGATTTATTCATATTATTTTTAAATTTGTTTAATTAATGTTTCACAGTCCCCACGCATAACGCAGAGTTTTCGAGGCCTGGCGATGTGGATGTATTTAAAAATCATCAGAAATAAAGTTACAAAAGTTGATGTTAAGAACTACAGTTCGGCTTTACTCGTCGGCTGGAACAGAAGCCGAATAGCGCACAAAAAGTTGAGAAAATGTTCGTCTTCCCGCTATATTGTTAAACCTAATGTTAGCAGCATTTTTTGTTCTTTTCAAAAATTAGAAGATGATATTTGACAATAGATTTTTATAAAACTAAGTATTAGATATAACTTAACCACCAATGTTTATGCGTTGTTTTATACCTACTATACCATCGACACGGAAAATACAAAATAAAGATGGCAGCTATCCAAACCGCATACACAAGCCATAATGCATGCCCGCTTCCATATGGTAATGCTCCCTCCTGGTTAAAATTCAGATCACTGAATGTATGTCCGGAACCAAAAAAAATAGCAAAGGCAATACTGTGAATAAGAGCAACATGTAAAATATAATAAAAAAAAGGTACTTTTCCGAAGATTATCATTCTTTTCCAAATACCCCTTGTAGAAATATTTTCAAGATAAGATAACACAGTCAGTGCCGGACCTATGGTCATAAGCATGAATAACAATGATGGAGGATATTTTGTTAGTTTGATAAAATCAAAAAAAGTGAAAAGCGGAGATCTTTGAATTTGCCACCGCTGCAGGTCACCATATACATTTATCCACCTGATTAAAATAAATAAAGCAATGGAAGCGATACCAATAGTTCTCAAAAGTTTTTTCCTGTAATTAATATTTGTTTCAGGTAAATACAATTTGCCTGCAGCATAACCTAATATCATCAGGCCCAGCCATGACAAAAACGGATAAGATACCATTACAAGTAAATGGCTATTGAATTGAAATGAAGATTCTTTGTGTATCACTGCCCACATAAAAGATTTCCAAAAGGGAGAATCAATTGTAATCGAATCAAGCAAATTGTGACCAAAAACTATAATAAACCCTACCACTGTTAAAATACGATAAGGAAGAAACTGTAAAAAAGAAAGACAAACCATGCTCAAACCTATCGCCCATATCACTTGCAAATCGATAACTGAATATGTCGCATTCCATAGCGGTGACATTATAAATATTTGTACAAGCATTAAAAATAGTCCTCTTGAAAAAAGAAAAAATGCAACCATCTTTTTTGTTTTGCCCTTACTGCCGTACAAAAAAATACTGGTACCTGAAAGAAACACAAATACGGGTGCGCAAAAGTGAGTTATCCATCTTGTTAAAAACAAAAAAGGTGACGTAGTAGCAAAATCAAGAGGGCCTTGGTCAATAGAATTACCATAATGAATAAAATCTCTACTGTGATCAAGTGCCATAATAATCATCACCATACCTCTAAGTAAGTCAATAGATTGAATTCTATGTTTATTGGTTAAGATCATGAATGAGTTGTCAAGATTTGCTACCGTTTTAATTATAAAATGTCAGAACCGGCTTATTTATTGCGGCTAATGCCAGGGTTTTAAATCAGGTGTGGCATTAGAATTCCTTCCTCCCGTAACCGCAGCCCGGCTTTTGATCAAGATAAATATTTAGAACCAATGTTTGGCGATGTTGGTCAAGCACTGAACTAAAACTTGGATATGCAGAACTGATGATTGATACAACTTTAAGCCGCACCTGCACAGTTCATGTTGGCTGCTGTATTTCTATTACTTAAATAATCTTGGTATCAAAATTATTAAAATCATAAATCCCATCATTGTTGTCAAATGAGATTTCCTTTTTGCAAAATTTCTCAAATGAATACCAAGCGTTATAAATAATTCCTTATCCAAAGTATTATCATTAAAAGCTATTCTCCCTTTTTGTTTGAATATGTCTAAAGGTTCTTTGGAATGGAAAAGAATCTGTAAATCATTTAAGGATGTCCATTGCCAATCATTTGTAAAAAGTTTATTAGAAGTCCAATTATACTGTGTCCCATTTGGTAAAGTCAAAACAGCATTTTGAGAAAAGTTTAGTAAATGTTTTATTTTGATTGTCCCAACAATTGCATTTGTCGAAAGATTTAAAATTATGATTGTCGGTTTCAAAAATCCCTTTGAAATAAACCTGAATTTCTTTTCATTTATTGATGTGTCAATTGTAGTCCCTAACCATTCAATTTTATACAACTTTCCAATTTGTAAATTTTCTTTCAAGATTTGATAATTGTCGCTAAAGTATGATGTCTTATAAGTTAATGTCTGTGCCATTATTTTTAAATTATTTGAGTATTTCTTCAATATAGCAGCCAGCTACAGGGCTTTGTGCAGGTGTGGCATTAGAATTCCGTTCTCCCGTAACCGCAGCCCGACAGTTGATAAAGATAAATATTTAGAACCAATGTCTTGCGATTTTGGTTAAGGAACAAAAGCCTGGACAAGCAGAACTGATGACTGTTACAACCTCAAGCCGAACTTACACAAAATCCGCAGTTGTCCGTTCGCTTTTATTTCACACCGAATTTCCTGTTCTTAAAATCAATCATTATTGTTTTGTCCCAAAATAAGACGTTGCCTGTAATTGCGTCAAATTTATCAGTTCTCATTTCGTGCCTGTAATCTGCATAAACCTTAATATTATTAAAAGTAATTCCTGCTAAAATAATACTATTGTTTAAGGGTCTGCCAATCATTGTGATTGGCTTTCCCCACGCATTTATCTTTAATGTATCAGTGTTTTGTAAAGTTGAAAAGCTGTTTATTTTATCGTCAGTCACAATGAGTGGGAAAAGACTAGAACCATTGTCAAACAGCGTTTTATAATTTTTACTATTTATTTTCATAGGAAGTAATACCCGCCCCTCCGCATCAAGTTCAATAGAAGAAAAATTACAGTTGTAATTGCTTGGAATTGTGTCACAAATTGCAAACTGTTGATTTGGGTAATCAATAATTAAAACTTTCCCTTGAAATAAATCTGCTCCTATAGTTCCGATGTGAAATGTATCATTTGAAGAATATTTTTCGGTATTTATTTTCTCTCCATAATTTTGATAGTAATTACTCAGTTTATTTTTTGCAATATACTTTCCAAACAAAAGAGTTAAGTCACGAGATGCTTTTTTATTAAACCAAAATTGCAAAGGACTTCTAAGGCGGACAATACGGATCTTCCATTCTGGGTATTTCTCATTAAATGATATTGCTGTGTTTTCGTATATACCTGTATACGATCCTAAGTCAAACTGAAAAGAAAAGTTATAAGGAAGCTCTCCAATTTTGCAAGGAATTTCCATTGAAGTTCTCGTAAAATATTTACCGGATATTGTGTCGTTAGTCCAAACAAACTTTACCCAGGAAATTTTTGAGATGTCAGATTTTAATTTTGTGATACTCCATTCTTTGTAACATGTTTTATTAGTCAAAAAAGAATACCCACAAATAATTAAAACACTAACCAATACAAAGGCAATAAATTTTAAAATTTTTGTCATAAAGCTTAGATGAAAATTAGGGTCTTCACTAAAGTGACGCACAGTATATATATTTTCGCTAAAACATTTTAAGGTTTTTCAAATTTGTTTTTAGAACCGGTCTAAAATCAGTTTTTAAAAAAACAAAATTGCCTTGTAGTAACTCAAATACAACTTTATCTATTATTCCTATCCAGATCATTAAAGATAAAATGCCCAAGGGCTGCGGCGGAGGGAGCGATGTGTGCCGCTTCTTTGCGGCATACGGTACAGCGACTAAGGCCGGACAAAAGCCGACCTTACTTAAAACTCCCACAGCCCCACACGTTCTTATTTCCCTGCAATCTCCTTCAACATTTCCTTCACCGCTGCATCAAGTTGGGTATCGTTTCCGCTTAACAAATCTTCGTAGCTTAAAGGCACTCTAATATCCGGTTCCAACTGCAGATTTTCTGTAGGTCGGTTTTCTTTACCAATTGTAGCAACCATGGGTATACCGAAAACTATTGTTGGGTCAATTTGTGTTTCCCACCAAACCGCAGTGCCGGTGCCGGGCACAGGCATACCAATTAATTTACCAATATTGTTTGCCTTGTATACATAAGGAAAAATATATGCATCGCTGTAATTGCCTTCGCTCATTAAAACGCAGCTTGGGCTCTGCCATCTGTCCATTGGCTCTGTTGGCGATACTTTGTTGCCCTGTGGTGCAAAACGGAGATAAGTATTGCCACTTAAAAAAGTATTTAGATCATTGTGCAACCAGCCACCACCGTTAAACCTGGTATCTACAATGAGTGCCTGTTTGTTTTTATTGCGGCCCATTACTTCATCAACAACTGTTCTGTAACTGCCATCGTTCATGCCCTGCACGTGTACATAACCTACTTTTCCGCCGCTTAATTTATCAACTTTATCATACATTAATTTTACCCAGCGTTTGTACATTAAGGCAGATTCTTCGCCAAAAGAAATGGGCTTTACAGCTTCTTCAAAACGGCTGTTATTTTTAGCATCGTACATACTAATCAAAGTATTTTTTCCGGTTTTTCTGTTAAGCAGCTTTGCCCAGTCTTCTTTATCGGTCACTGCCTCCCCATCAATTTTTTCAATGATGATACCGGCTTTTATTTTGCTTGCTGTTTTATCTGCAGGGCCACCGGTAATAACTTCTGATATTTTTAAACCATTGCCTGTAAAAGTTTCGTCGTACAATAAACCAAGTGCAGCAGTAGCATCCGGATTTACCGGTTGTGGGGTGTAACGCCCACCGGTATGAGATGAATTAAGCTCTCCCAGCATTTCGCTCAGCAGTTCCTGAAAGTCATAATTGTTGTTTATGTGCGGTAAAAATTTTGCATAAGTAGCTTTATACATACTCCAGTCTATACCGTGTATTGTAGGGTCATAAAATTTTGCTTTTACCTGTCTCCAGGCATGGTCAAAAATATACTCCCGTTCTTTTGCAGGATTCCATACCATTTCTGCAGAAATATTGATGGGTGTTGATTTGCCTGCATCATCAATTTTTAAAAGACTGCCGTTGTTTGTTACAAATACGCTTTTACCATCTTTGCTAATAGCAATACCACTTGGTGAGCCACTTAGCTTGGCAAGTATTTTTGTATCGTGTGTGCGGGGTTCTGTTACCCACAAATCATAGCCTTTTTCAAATGCGGCAAGGTAATATATTTTAGATCCATCAGGCGTTACAGCATAATCGCTTATGGAAGAGCTGTTGATGGTAAGCCTCATTTTTCTGTTATCAATACTGGCAAAATCCGGTGTCCATTTTTTTGATGCTGAATCTTTTTTGGCGGTTGAATCTTTTTTATTCACAGCAGTATCCTTAAAAAGGCTATACTCATCTTTTGATAATTTAAATTCATCGTAAGCAGCGGGGTCAAGGAATGCACCGTAGATATCTACTTCACGGTTTCCCTGAAAAGCAAGGGAACGACGTCCGTCTTTGTTATTGGTCCATGTCATTAATTTTCCACCCATTGCCCATTTAGGATTGTCTTCGCCAAAGCCACTGTTTATAGGGTGCATAACAGTGCCTGAACCATCTGCTTTTATAAGAGCTGCATGGGAGCCGCCAAAACCAAAAAATTCATCATCTGCTATAATATATTTTCCATCAGGACTCCAGTTAAAATCAAGGTCGCCGTCAGAATAACTAAAGTTTTGCCCTTTTGGAATTAGTGTACGAGTTTGCTTGCTTGCTATATTAAATATTTTCAGCAAATTCCTGTTTTCCAGATATGCAACTTCTTTCCCGTCAGGAGAATATTTTGGCAGAAACTCTTCTGCACCGGTTGCAATAAGCGGCTCTTCTTTTAAGATAGTAGCGGCATAAAAATAAGGTTCTTCTTTTCGCACAATAGACGATGTATAAATATCCCAGTTGTCATTTCTTTCAGCAGCATAAATTAAACTTCTGCCATCGGGCGCCCATGCAACCATGCGCTCCTGCTGAGGTGTGTTTGTTATTCTTTTTGTTTGTGTACCATCAACGCTGGTTACAAACACTTCTCCACGAGTTACAAATGCTATTTCTTTGCCGTTGGGCGATAGAGCAAAGCTGCCTACATTGCTGTTCATCGTCACATTCTTTTCTGCATTCTGGCGCCCATCATTGTAAATTTGTATAGAAATTTTTTTAGGCAAAACTTCGTCGGTCATTGTATAAATATCTCCATCGTTTGTAAAGCACAACGTATTGTTTTTACTTATGCTTAAATGGCGTACCGGGTTGGTTTTAAAAGTAGATAACTGGCGCTCAGCCATTGTTGCACCTAGCATTTTTTTATAAATATTCTGGTTACCGTTTTTTTCGCTAAGGTAATAAACAGCATCATCGTCGCTGCTGTAAACAGGCTCTCTGTCTTCTCCCTCAAAATCACTTATTTTTTTATAGGTACCGCTCTTTACATTCATCGTCCACACATCTCTTGTCACAGATGATGTATGGTGCTTGCGCCATGGATCTTCGTACCCTTTTCTGTCTTCAAAAACAATTTCGCTGCCCTTGCTGTTGTAGTGCGCTCTTTCCATGCCAGCACCTGATAATAATACAGGTCTGCCACCTGTTACGGAGACGGTGTACAGATTTTGAAACAGCCGTGGGCTGTAAAAACGCACATTTGATGCCTGCACATTTCTGCCGCTGCCAAATATTATTTGTTTGTCATCAGGCGAAAAATCAAAAGGATAATCACCGGCACTGTTGTAAGTAATGCGAACCGGTGTACCGCCTGTTGCAGGCATTACAAAAACATCAAAATTACCATTGCGGTCACTTGCAAATGCAATATTTTTCCCGTCATGGCTCCAAACCGGCATCATATCCTGTGCTTCGTGAATAGTTAGTGGCATAGCTGTTCCGCCAGCAGCTGCTACTAAATAAATATCTCCTTTGTAACCAAAAGCAATTGTTTTGCCATCCGGCGAAATTGCAGGGTAGCGTAACCACGCAGCATTGGTTTGTGCAGTACCGGAAAATGCAGCAAATAATAAAAACGTAAGAAGGTAAATTCTCATAATGTTAGGGTAAGGTGATGAATAAGAGGGAGTACAATTTACGGGAAAAAAGGGAGAAGTGGTTGGTGGTTGAAAGTTGAAGGTTACGGGTTTGGGGTTGGTGGTTATTTAGGAGTTTACAGTGGGCAGTTTACAATTTGTAGTTTGCAAGATTATGGTCTGTTGTCTGTCATCAATTATCAATCGTAAGTGGTCTATGATCTACTGTACTTAGACTATCGTCCTTCAAACTTTCCATACAATAAAAAATGTTGAATGGGTAAGAAATCTCCTTTATAAACCAATGTAAAACCATTTGCCTGTAATTCTTTTCCCAGCTGTGCAACGGTAGTTTTATGCAGAGGTTTTATTGGTACTGATGGGTCTTCACCTCTATATTCAATCAACAATATTTTTCCTGTGGGCTTCAAAGCTTTTTTGAGAGCCTGTAACATTTCCTGAGGGTATTCTAATTCGTGATAAACATCTACCATAATAGCAAGATCGACACTGCTGTCCGGGAGATTGGGCGATTTGATGGAACTCTTTACAACCTGCACAACGGAATCTTTTATTTGCGCTTTTTTCTTTTTTAGAATATCAATCATTTCATCCTCAATATCTATGGCGTACACTTTACCCTTGGGTACTTTTTTTGCTAATCTAAAACTGTAATAACCTGTGCCTGCGCCAATATCAGCAATTACAGCATCCGGTGCTACAGCTATTGCTTCTATGGCAGCTTTGGTATTTTCTTCTAGGTTTCTGGTATCCCTTTCAAGCCAGTCGCTGCCCATTGCACCCATAACAAATGATATTTCTCTGCCTTTGTAAAATTTGCCAATACCATCTGCAGAACCTTTGCCAAAAGTATAAACAGTATCTTTTATAATTGGTTTGACAATTGAATTTTGTTGTGATTTACAACCTGTGAAAAAAGTACACAGCAATATTAAAACAACAATTATTTTCATGGTAAGTTGATTGATTATGTTTGCTAAAGCAGTAACTAAATTTTAAAAAAAGAGAAGCATAATTAAAAATATAATTCCATATTTTTTTCTCCGGTTGTTTTTAAAAGGATATTAATAACACTTCAATTATTTATTTCATCTAATACATATATTAGCCCCATTAAAGCGCTTTATTAAATGATCCAATATGCCAAAGCACGCCTGATGGGTCGTGTACAAAAAACTCTTTACCCCAGGCTTCATTTTTGATTGGCACCAATCTTACTGTTTTGAATTTAATCGGCAGGTCAAGGGTTAAAAGTTCATTCCAATATGCTTCAACATTTTCCACTTCTAAAAAAATCATACTGTTATCTATCCAGTCTTTCACATAAGCATCCTGCAAATAAAACCCACAAGCATTTTTATAAAAATAAGACGTATTATACGTTAAAATATTTTCTTCAAATCCAAAATCTTTATAAAAGTTTCTGGATATTTCAAAGTTTTCTGCACCAATAAAAGTTCTGATGGAAATTGCTTTTTGATTCATAATTGTATTTTATTATGCTGCTATTTAAAGTATTTTATAAACTTAATAGGCGTTTGACAACTTAAAACGAGTTGCTCCTTTAAGTTACAAACAAATAAAATGAACAATGCTATTGTTTTGCTTTTTAGGATGAAAATGGCAAAAAATAAAGTCCTTTCTTTTCCATTAAAAAGCAATGCCAATGTATTTTCTGCAAAAGTTTTTTACTACTTTTTACTTCAAAAAAGACTATGCATCAAAACTCGTTGCCTGGGATATTGCCTACACAACATTTCTATCCTTTATATTGCGTAACGTATTAAAAATTGCATTTAGTTCAACAACAGTATCACTTTTAAATTAATATTATTTTTATTTCCTTCATCAATATTTTACTATATCATTTTAGGGATATCGATTTTATAATATTTATTATCTGATGTACCTCTAAATTTAAACCCCATACTTGGAATTCCAACTCCCATATTTTTGAAATACTAATCTTGTTTTTTAAAAAGAATAGCGCATCTCGATCTGCCATATTAAGCTAACTGCATTGTCACCTGAGGAAAAGGGAACAAACATACTTACGCCCGGCCTCACACTAAATGATCCTTTCTCAAAACTCCCCTGCAGTTCTGCTTCAGCATTACTAAGGGAAAAGCTTTTTTTAGCAACCTGGGTATTAGCCACAATTACAGTACCGTTTCTCTTTTTTCTTTTTACAACTTTATTGTAATTTTTATTGGCAGAAATATATCGGGAACTACGCAACAAGCTAAAGTATTCATTTGTGCCTGCATTTAATTTTAGTTCCGGAACAAGGGATAACGTAGCATCCGATATTTCTTTTTGAAACACATGGCTTATTCCAGCCGAAACATTTACATCGTTTACGGATTTGCTGCTTTGTGCAGTTTTTAATGTACCAAAACCATAACCCAAAGTAAGCGTTGGCATTACCCAAGGCTTTTTATAAGTACTGGAGAAATAAAGCTCATTGGTAATGGGTGACGATGGTATGCCTATGTTATCGGTAAAAAAATAGTGGCTGTAATCGGCAACTACATCAAATAATTCTTTGTTGTAACTCTGCAAACCCGCTGTAACCTGATGTGCATAAATACCCGCTGAAGGACCCCCTGCAACAAACTTGGGGGAGTAGGAAATGCCCAAGCCATTACTATTTCTAAGGTCTATAACCGGTGCTATGGACAATGAATTATTGTAGCTTGTATCAATGCCCGTAATGCTAATCGTTGGGACAGGCATAAACCCCAAGCCAACGGAAAAATGAAATGTTTTAGAACTGTCCTGTGCGGTGCAGGTAAAACTGAAAACGATAAAAAAAAGAATGGAGATTGTTTTTTTCATAAGGTGAGGGGGGTATTTTTTAGGGGTGATAAATTATTAGTTATAGAATAGGAAATATAATGAGTGAGGGAGTAAAATTAGAACATAGGCTAAAATTGAATAAATATAAGCATACTGAAAGATTTGCTTTGATAATTATTATCGCAGAGGTGGACAGGAAGGACATCACTAACACACCCTCAATTATGCCATGCATCTTTGAGGTGAGTAGTTTCATAATTTATTGTTAGTTAAGTGTAAATTAGTCGTTATTTTTTTTCAGTACTTTATTGAATTTTAAATTTACTTGAAATGTTTTCAGCAATTGTTTCGTTTTGCGAAGTACTCGCCTGATAAGTACAATTATGCTGCCTGGCAAGTCTAAAAGTATGCTTTGTAAAGTAGCATGCATTCATTTTAAATTATTAAAGTACCAACTATAATATTAATACACTAACGTTTTAAACTATGGTTTATTACTGCATTTGGTAATATTTTATTACTTATAGGTTTTATTAATTTTTCAAATGGTCCCAATTAATTAAAACATTCCAAACTAAAGGTGCATCATGCAAATTGAGAAAACGGTGCAGAGGATCAAAAGTAAAAGCAATGACTCTTCCCGAGCCAACAGGAATATTAAAAATAGCACCATGACCAATGATTGTCTGTTCGTTTTTCACCATGCCTGAAAGGACATAAGGGATATCTTTTTTATCAGTTTCTTTTGCCGGAATTGTTTCTTTTTGGTCAGGCATACCCAGTATAGGTCCAATATATTTTTCCTCATCTTTCAATGACTTTGTACCATATTGCAGCAACATCATATTTCGATTATATTTTGCCACCTGAAGTAATGGACCATTACCCCTGAAAATTGGAAAGACTTCAGGAAACCCATAAAGAATAGGGCTATCGGTTTTTCTTACCTTAACATTTATTACCGAACCGGGATGAAAAAGTCCCACAGCATCTGCTGTTTGCAAATCCTTTACAATACCGGTGTTTGCAAGAATTTGCGATGAATTATCAAGACTGATAATTACACCTGCATTTTCTACAAACTCCCTAAGTTGAGCCATACCCGCAAAACCCGGTCCTCCCGTCATATCAGTTGTAGAATCCGGAAACCCATGTGATGGAAATGCGGTTGTTTTGGTATACGGCATTGGGCCAAATTTGCTGTCTATTTCATTTATAAAATCACTGGCTGAGCCGCCTGTTCGTGGAATTAAAATTACATCAAACCTTTTCCTCAATCCTCCTATTTTCAAATCATCTTTATTGATAGAAGTATAGGGTATTCCCAATTGTTCAAACGTATATCTTGCCCAACCCTCATCCTGTGTGTTATACCAGGTATGGTATATGGCAACCTTCGGTAAGTTTACTGCATGTTCTTTGGCAACAGAAATATTTTTTGTAGCCTGCAGATCAAGCCCAAATTTTTTGGATAAACTTTTTGCTTCCTCTAGATTAATTCCTTTAAATACAACCGATCCTGCGGGCATTGAATCTTTTGCTCCTGCCAGGATTATTTTATCATCCAATACCGATGCTGTTGCATTTGTATTTTGTGACCGAAGCCAATATAACGCAGACAATAAATAGTTTTGTGCCTTATAATTACAAACGTAACTGGTACCCGATCCTTTTATTTGACCATTATATTGTACATCTTTTATAACAGGTTTAAGATTGCTTAAAATATATTTTATGCTGTCTTCTGTTCGCACATTTACACCGTATAAATAACCGAGTGTCCATGCAATATCATCGTAAGGCGGAAACTTTGCTTCTTTTGAAAAATTCTGTTTTGTTAACAGCGATACTGCAAGATTTCGGTAAGGTTGATCGAGTAAAATAACATAATCATTTTTATTTTTACCAGTGTCAACCTGCTGTACTTCTATATTTTGTTTGCGTAGCTGGTTTATAAGATAAGCAGCCATCATCGGGTCATGCTGATCCGCAGGAATAACAAAGGCACGTGGCTTATCTTCTTTACCCTTTCTGATATTGTTTAAACCTTTTTGATAGAAATTCCGCAACAATACTTTTGCATTATCTGCAGTGTAAGCAAGAGAGGCAAGTACACCGGCTTCCATATAATTTATGTTGTTACGGGATGACCAATAAACCTGTTGTGTGGCAGGATCGGGGCGGTACCATTCTTTACTTGTGACTGCATCACCCGCATATTTCATGTTAGACAAATCACGCAAATAAGTGTTTGCGCCGGCATTACCAAACGTTTCATAAAAGCGCCCAATAGAGTTATGGTTGTTGGCAACCCAAATACCATAGCCCGGGTACCAGCCATCGTAAAATGCCCATGTAAATGCGCCGGGTAAACCCTGTGCTGCTAAAGCTGTAATATCATGGTTGGCCATTATCTGCCATTCACCAATTGTTATAGGGTCAACAGTTTCGTTGTAGGGCCCTGTTCCTGTTGACATATAAATTAAAGGAACAGATTCGTGGAGGTCAAGCATAACGGTGGGATGCCAGTCATAATAAATATTAAAAATGGTTTTTGTAAGTTCTTGCGATACCTGTATACCATCGCGGTTATTATCATGAAAAACATATTTGCCCCAATACGGTGGGGAATAACTGTAGCCATCATCAAAATTTGTTCTTGCTTTTGAATAGCGGTAGTACCAGTCTACCTGCTTGTCACGCCCATCAGGTTCTGATACCGCATTGATGATAACAATAATATTATCCCGGATTTTTTTTATGTCATCAGTGTTGTCAGTTACCAACCTGTAAGCAAGTTCCATCAGCATTTCGGGCGAGCCCATTTCTGTTGAGTGAAGCCCTCCGTTTAAATAAAAAACTGGTTTTGTACTGTTGATGATGGGCTTAACATCTGCTGTGCCTACTTTTCTTGGATCAGCTAAAAGTGCTAACTGGTTTTTAAAAAAATCAGGGCGTTTCATGGCATCTTCATTACCAATCATTACCAGGTTAATGGCACGACCTTCTTCTGTTGTGCCTACCTGCTTTATCGTTATTAATGAGGAACTGGCTGCAAGCTTTTTATAATAATTGTATATCTCATCTGTATGATGCATAATGCCAGGAGCACCTATAATATTTCCAAAAAACTTTTGTGGGGAAGGAACCTGCGCATCTATAACAAGGTTGAGTACAGAAGAAGGGAGAAACCTTTTATCTGTAGTATATTCTTTTATTTTTCGATTGTAAGATTCATCAATTTGCTGTGCGTTTACCTGTGTAGATGTAAGCAGTACAAACAGAAATGGAAGACAATGCAGTTGTCGGAAAAATAACATAAAAATTGGTTTTATAAAAAAGAAAGTAGTTAATATTTACTAATGGTCTGTTCTCTTCACCAACCATAATTAATTTTAGCATGATTAGTTTTATGTTGTGGCAGGCTTCCACAATTTAATTGTAAAACCTACACAGCACAAAAGTTTGTTTCGTAATGTTTATTTTATCCTGAGGTGTTTTTTTATTATTAATGGCTGTCTCCAGTACAGGAAAGGCAAAAGAGTATCACTAACATGAACCAGTCAAAAATGAAGGAAAAACATTAAACTGGAGCTGGAATATTTTTTTTAAGCTGTGCAAATACAGCTTTCAAAATGGATTTGCAGCAAGAGCCCGCAAATTTGATGTTAGCGACAGGTTTGATTTTTTAATACAATGTGTTATTGGGGTCCCATAAAAGGTACAAGTCCGTGCTTTTTGAAAACAACTTTTATTTTCTCAATATCAGGTGATCCGCCTGCATTTACAATAACAGCAAGCTCTTTAAAATATTCTGAACCTATTAACCCCGGTGTTGATACAGCTAGAGCTTTCGCATTTTCTTGGCTTAAGTTATCAAAACCGTGTACTATACCTTTTGGAATAAATAAAGATTGTCCCTCCTTTAATTCTTCAGTTTTCCCATCCACAGTAAAGGTCATAATACCTTCAAGTACGTAAATAGTTTCATCAAAACTTTCATGATAATGAGGTAAAGGAACTTTAGCACCAACAGGCACTAAAAACTCAAATATGGTCAATGTTCCATTGGTATCTGAAGCTTCAAGAAGAAACTTTATCTCTAACTGTCCTATCCTGATTATTTCTTTAGTTTTTGTCATAAACGTAAATCATTATTTGATTATTTATAGCTGTAGAGTAAAGTATTTATTATCACATAAATAAAAAAGAGTTTGGCGTTTTTTAGGAATTATAGTTTCTGTATATCCCTAAGCAGAGCCTGATTGATGCATAAGATAAACATAAAAATTAAGAACTAATGTTTGGTGATAGATGGTCAATTGAGACAACCTGAAAACCATCCAATTAAATTAAGTACTCAAAAAATTACCTGGCAAAAATTAGATTTCACAAATTTCAATACTGTGCAGGCTGAGTAAAAAATAATACTGATTAATTGTACAGTAATAAAGCAAATTATGAAATTACCAGAGAGTTGTTGAACTTTATACTTTTAGACCAAATATTAATTTGACAAAAGGAATTATTTATTTACGCGAAAGTTTATATTATTTAATGCTGAGATAACTTTCCTCAATTTGCTTGCTGCAAATATGCTTAAAGGGTGCAGCTTTTGACCTAGTAACACTGTGCGTTTATATCATCAATACAAAAGTATTTTTTCTATTAAATTATACAGATTCGGTTCGCTTTATATTACTCTTTAATGGTCTATATTTCTACAATCATCTTACCTGTATTATCACCGCTAAACAAGCCCATCAGGGCTGATGGAAGTTTATCAAAGCCCTTTACAATCGTTTCTTTATATTTTAATTTTCCTTCTTTAAGCCAAAGAGACAAATGGCTAAGACCTTCCTCAAACTGGCCTTGGTAATTGCTCACAATAAAGCCCTGCATTAAAACACTTCTGGTTAATAACATCGGTTGCATTCTGGGACCCATTGGTATTTCAGTGCTGTTATATAAAGCAATTTGTCCGCACAATACAATTCTTGCGTGGAAGTTTATATTGCTGATAACAGCATCGGAAATTCCCCCACCTACATTATCGAAATAAACATCTACCGCATTTGGACAAACATCAGCGATAGATTTTTTAATGTCAGCAGATGTTTTATAATTAATGACTTCATCAAAACCAAATTCTTCTTTCAGCAGTTTTACTTTTTCGTCGCTGCCTGCTATCCCAACTACACGACAACCATGCAATTTAGCTATTTGTCCAACCACTATACCAACCGCTCCGGCAGCACCAGACACAACAACTGTTTCTCCAACTTTGGGTTTACCAACATGCATTAAACCAAAATAAGCAGTCAGACCGGGCATACCTAAAATACCCAAATAATAACTTGCAGGTGCTATTGATGTATCTATTTTTATTAGACCGTTTTCTGTAGCAATACAATGTTGCTGCCATGGAAGATTACCTGTAATAATATCATTTTCTTTAAAATTTACTGAATCACTTTTTAGCACTTTAGCTACAACACCGCCGGTAATTGGTTTACCAATTTCAAATGGAGGAACGTATGATTTTGCATCATTCATTCTGCCACGCATGTATGGGTCTACAGAAAAAAACATAGCTTCTAACAATACTTCTTTATCTTTTATTTCAGGCAACTCAAATTCATTGGTCTGAAAATTTTCCATTACTGGCTTACCTTTAGGTCTGCTGATAAGTACAATTTGCTTTGTTGTCATGATGTATAGAAATTTTAAGTTCAGGTTTTAAAATATGCTTAAGAGCTTTTTAGAATGCCGAATATTTTTTAAATAAATTGATTCTTTCCACTTTATTATATAAGAAGAATCCTAAACATTTATATTTTATTTTCAAGGTTGTAATGCACAAATCATTTAGTTATATTCTTACTTTTTGTTGTTAATGTGGCTTTGCTAAAACCATTAAAATTATATTGTTTTGAATGAGCATATTCTACAAAGTCTCAGTGAGACAATCCAAAAAAGCAGCGACCAAAAATCCTTCCGAATTTGTTGACGCTGCTTCTTCTTCAAACTGCTGCCAACATAAACGAAGGTTCCATTTTCAAAATATAGGTTTAGTTTTAATTTAGATGCCTTTTAAAGTTCATTTTTGTAATCTGACAAACCCGGTAAATAAAATTTGACCTTAATACTTAGGAAAAAAAGTAGCAATTTTAAAACCAAACAAAGTATTTAACTCAAAAAATATGGCTTCAGGATTTTTTGCATTATTAGATGATATTTCTGCTTTGGTAAAAGCAAGCGCCGCCAGTTTAGATGATGTGCCTGCCCAGGTTGCTAAAACTACCGGAAAAGTTTCAGGCATTGTCATTGACGATACGGCGGTTACACCAAAGTATGTTGTTGGCCTCGACCCATCCAGGGAACTTTCTATTATTTTTCAAATAGCAAAGAAATCCCTGATCAATAAAATTTTAATATTAAGTCCTGCTGCCTTGTTGCTTGGGTATTTTGCCCCTTGGGCTATCACACCTATTTTAATGTTAGGTGGTGCTTATTTATGTTTTGAAGGTTACGAAAAGGTACATTCTTTATTTAGCAAACACCCCGAAGTGACGGCAGAAAGCGAAGCATTAAAAACCATAACACCAGAGGAACTGGAAAAGGAACGGGTAGCAAGTGCTGTTCGCACAGATATAATTCTGTCATCAGAAATTATGGCTATTACCTACAGCCAGATAACTGACCAGCCAATAGTAAACCAAATTGCAGTGATGCTTGCCGTAGCGGTTTTTATTACTGTAGCGGTGTACGGCTTTGTTGGTTTCATTGTAAAAGCAGACGATATTGGGGTTCACCTTACCCAAAATAAATACCACCCTGCTGCACAAAAATTTGGCTGTGGTATTGTAAAATTTATGCCTCACTTCCTGCGTTACTTGAGTTATGTGGGTACGGCAGCAATGCTTTGGGTAGGTGCCGAAATAATTGCACACGGTATTCCCTTTACCAGTCACTTGCTGCACAATTTAGAAGTTGCACTTACCCATTTACCGGTATTGGCATGGTTTGCAAAGGCTCTGGCTTGTGCTATCGGAGGATTGTTAATAGGTTTTGTTGTAGAGAAAATTGTAATGCAGGTAAATATGGCTTTTAATAGTAAAAAATGAGGAGTATAAAAGTTTAATATTTTTTACGCTGATTCAGAAAAAGGATTGATCCTACTTTTTTTTTGTAACCGATGTCATCCTTAAACCACTTTATATTTTTACTGATTTTATAATGTAACAGGAGAAAAACCAATACTTACATCTATACCGACAAAGGCAAAAAACTTATTGCAAATCAGTAAAGTAATTTTCGGAGTTCTAACATTTTTTGATGCGCTGTATCCATCGTTATAATTCCGCTTCTACCCTGATCAAGATCTAAAATTAAATAAACAGTTATGGTGATCATTAAGGTAAAACTGCACAACATTATCCAGTCAGGTTTTTTTTGTTTTCGCCCATATCCAATAATAAAGGCTGATGCCAGACAGAGAATAAATAAAAGATACAAAATAGAATTTGGTACGTAGGCTATGCGTTTGTCATCTCTTACAGCAGTAATGTCTATCATGCTGTTTACTGCCGGAATCATTTGCTGGCTTCGTAAAACATTTTCAGGTTGTTGAGATAACAAAGCAACACTGTTCCATATTTTTTGTGAAATAATTGCCGACTTGTCTGAAGCCGATTGTATTTTCTTTTCATCATCACCAACTTCATAATAACTAATACGGGCTTCAATGTATTGTTTAAAATCAGCTTTAAGAAGTATGCGTACACTATCGGGATATAAATTTGTGCGCAACAGTGCAGTACCAATATCATTGGCTTCGCTTATAATTGTCTCACGTCGGGCATCGTAACGAGATGCTGAAAAATTAAACGTAAAAGCAAGCAACAACGAAAGTAGTCCCAGCAACGCCCCTTCTATGGGACCCAAGCCGGTATTAGGTTCAGTAATATTTTTACTATTTCTGTAGCTCCGAATTTTAAAACCAACAAAATCCATTAACAGCATTCCGATAAATAAAATAACGGTAATAAAAATATTGATGTTTAAAAATCCTTTCATCGACTGAGTATAAATTGTATTTAAAACTATTGTTTATGAATGTTTGAAAGGAAAATATATCCTTTTTGTGTTTATTTTTCACTAAACCTAAATTACTTATATTATTTGGAAGATCGCCGTTGTTAAAATACATTATAGGGAAAAGAAAAAAGCTTTATCAATAACCGGAAATCTTTAATGCATCAACGGTAGGGTGATTGATAAATTTATTTGTACAAACAAAGGCAAAAAGTCCATTTCGGGTTGCAAAACCCGGATATCAGTCGGTTTTTTTATAAATAAAAACTTCACCGGTACTGACCTGCAAATAAAGTTTTCCCGTTGTAGTTTTATAAGGAATAATTTTATTTTCCAGCCCCTGCAAATAGGCTTTTTCAAAATCTGTATCCTTGCAAGCCATGCGGGTGGTTGCCAACTTTCCAATATAAATTTTCTTTCCCATTATTTTAATCGGACCGCTTATCGTGTTGCAACCTGTACTTCCAAAAACTTTTTTTTCTTTTAAGTTGAGTTCTAAATAAGGCAGTTTTTTCGTAAAATCGTCAGGCTTTATTCTTTTATTATTAATACTGTCTAATACCCAAATATCGTGCAGCCTGTAGTCAGCAATATATTGGCCACAACCTTTGTAATTAAGGTAGTTTTTATCTGCTTTATTCTTCGTATCAACAGTAACGGTATAACCTAATTTTTCGCCAGACATATTATTAATGCATGTTAATTTTTGTATTTGAACAGTGAGTGCACCTTTTTCGTTATTGGCAGCATAACGAATTACGTTTGCATCTATTGCTTTAATTCCTTCACCAACTGCAGTAGTAATTTCAAAGCCATCAAGCATTTTAAAATGCATGAATTTATCAAAATCAATTTCAAGTTTCCAAAAGGGTTCGTTACCCGTTGCTATAAAATCAATTCCCTGCGCAAATTGTGTTTCAAACTTATCGGGCTGTAGCGCAAGCGATTTATTTACAACAATATTATCTTGTTGGGAGATGTTATTACCAGTTTTTAAAGGTGCAGCACAATCACCGAAGGCAACAATTAATAAAATGAATAACAATGTTCTTATCATGCCAATAAATTAAATATAAAAACATTTTGCTGTTACTTTTTTGTAAAGCGCATTACCGCCACATCACCCATTATAAAAGCCAGCGTATTGCCATTTGTTACTGCATATTTGTTTACTTTTTTCAGCATATTTAAAAAGGTAGTTTCCCCACCACCCTCACAAAATATCATTGTCTTGGCAAAAGGTTCAGCAATAGAAATTTTGTTTCTATCAATTGTAATTTTACTGCTAAAGCCATTGCAACTTGTGTTACCGCCTAATTCATTTTCAGTTAAATTAAATTTAATCTGCGGTTTTTTATCGGGGTACATTGCATTAAATGCAATTTTTGGCCCCGTAATATAATTCAGTTCCCATGTGCCATTTAAAATTGTTGCTTCTGCTGTTACTGCATTTAATTTTACCATAATTACTTTACCGTTTTTTAGCAGGAGTTGATTGTTAATGATACTCCAGTTAGTTACTTTTCCCAATACTGCTAAAAATTTTGACTCTACATTATCTCCTATACAAGCCATTTTTGTAGTTGCCAAAGGTGAAAAGGTCATACTGTTTGCTGCCGATAAAACAAAACTGCCGTTTAGTTTATTACAGCCTGTACTCCCTGAAACCCTGTTAACCTGCCCCGGAAAAAACAATAGATGCGGTTGGGTGCCGGCAGTTATTACAAAACTTCTTCCCTCCAATTCTGTTAGATTCCATTGATTCATATACAGCATTTCACTACCTCCGCTTGCCACAGCAATTACCGGTTTGGTACTATGGCACCCTTCTATTAAAATGAATATTGACAGCGCCAATGTTGTTATTGTTATTTTTTTGAAGCGCATTATTTTTGATTTTAAATGTTGCTTATATAAATCCTGATAACCTAAAAAAGTAATAAATTTAAAAATCAGACAAAACTGTAATTCTAGCTTAAAAAAAATATTTGTATACAAATAATGATTTTTATTAAATAGATTAAAAGGTGAAATTACTTTTTATTGCAACAACGATACACCAATGCCAATAATGGTTTGGCGGTGGTTGTAATCAATCAGGGTTTCTCCATAACCATCCATAAGTTGAAAATGTCCTTTTAGGTTTTTTACAACTGGAAAAGTCCAATCGAATTGTAATAGCCCGTGATTATTATTTCCTGTTCTTAATGAATGAGCACCCCGAAGAGAAAATATATTTTTACCAACAAAATGTACCACCTGCACATCTCCCCTACCCAAATAATCTGCTATAGCCGGATTCTCATCTTCTTCATCTTTTAAGCGGTACCAGCCTCTAAGAAATACTGACCAATTCTTTTTCTCAAACCCCATATGCCCTATAACCCTGTTCCAGCTTCTGGATAATGGTAAGGCTCTACCGTTAGATTGGTGTGTAAAAGATAACCCTGCCATGCGTGCTTTAAACCCCAGAAGATTATAATTAGTGGCGAAGTTTAAAATCAGTTCGGGCTCATAATTTGTTTCACGAAAAGGCCTTGATAATAACTTATTATAAATTTGCCAGTGAGACCGCTGTGTGTAAGCAACCCAAAGATCCCCATGATTCCAAAAAATCCCCTGCAATATTTTAGTTTTAAAACTTAATTGAAACTTTGCTTCATATTTATCCAACGGAGCTTTAAACGGATAAACATAATTTGGGTTTTCGTCTACCGGCGATTCATTTGGGTTGCTTGACCACCTGCCCGGTAAAATATAAATGGGACGGTATGGCGTAAGGAGAAAGGTTCCCCGCTTGGTGCTCGAATCTAATTCCCACCGTTGAGAGAGGTGGTAAAAATCAGCATTATCATTTGATAAATTGTTTACCTGGGCATTTGCAAAAATTGAAAAAAACGCAAACAATACGATTGCGCAAATGTTTTTATATATAGTTCTTTTCATGTAGAAGGTTTAAGTAAATGGATTTTAAATACATAAGTTTAATATAAATCTTTTGCGATTCACATCGCTAAATGGTCTACGTAAAATTATTAAAATTGATGGGTTAAATATAAATCAGGAGTATAATAAATATTGCGCTTTTATTATACTCCTTTAAAAACTGTACGTAGCATTTGGTTTTAACAACCTAAAACTTTTCACTATTTATATAGTTATTTATTATTGTTCTCTTACGCCATCCCAAGCCGCAAGCACTTTTGAATGCGGTTTATTTTGCAATTGCCATGTATTATTTATAAGCATTGTTTTACGGTCGGTTGTATTGTAGGCATCCCATCCCGGGCTTCCTGCTTTGGCAAATTGAACCCATGCATCCTGCATTTTATTTGCTAAATCTGCCGGTGCACCTTTATTACCCACCATACCTCTTTCCCCAGTAGTAACAGTTAAATTATTAAAAACAAAAGGAAGTTCAAGCCCGTGGTATGCGCCATAAACTCCATTAGCAACAGGCGAGGGCCAGGCAAATTCATACATGTAAGTTTTGCCTGCAAGCGCATGTGCATTTGCAAAGCGTATGGATGGTACTTGAGCCTGGTACGATGTTAGGATGGCTGAGAAAAGTTCGCCAAGATTTTTTTGGGGATATGCATTTTTGTATACAGCAATCAATGCAGATGGAGCCGGATGCACTTTTTTTACAGCCAGATTTAATATCAAATTAAATTTTATTTTTTTAAGTAAACCGGTTGGTACCAAAAAATAATTCATCTCATCTGTATTATAACCAATTAATAATTCACGTTGGGAACCTGCACCATTCCGAACATTTACCAAGGGAATTTTAGGAACGATATCACCATCAATAACTGGAAAATAGAGACTTACACCCCCCGAAGGATCCGGGAAATCTTCGGTTTCAAGTTTAACCATTTTGGGCGTTACTTTAGGTTGCGCTGCCAGCAGTTCTTCCGGCGTAAATTTCATGTAAGCATCTCTTGTATTTGTTATGCGAAGCGTTTGTGCATACTTGTTAGCAATACGGTCTGCCTGTACCCCACTTAATACTGCCTGCCCCGATCCGCTTTGCATAATTGCCCGCTTAAACAAACCTTTGGTAGCGGGGCTGGCAAATAAAACGCCTACACTGATGGCACCGGCTGATTCACCGAAAATAGTAACATTATTAGGGTCGCCGCCAAAGGCAGCAATGTTATTCTGCACCCATTTAAGCGCAGCTATCTGATCCCGAATTCCTATGTTGGAAGGCACGCCCTTTATTTTTAAAAAACCTTCAATGCCCAGACGATAATTAATGGAAACCATGACAACTCCTTTTTTTGCAAAGTTGGTACCATCAAAAAGTGGTACATCGCTTGCGCCCAAAACAAACGCACCACCATGAATATATACCATAACTGCGCGGCGGGTACCGGTTACATCAGGTGTCCACACATTAGCAGTAAGGAAATCTTCTCCTTTTACCCAACCCGGCAAAGTTGGTTTGTCATCAATATCGCCTTCTTTGGGCTGCGGATAAGGTGCTGTAGGTCCTGAATTAATTGCATCACGAATTTCCTTCCATGCGGGATGTTTTACGGGAGCAGCAAACCTAAGATTACCCACAGGAGCAGCGGCATAAGGAATATTTTTGAAAATGGAAATACCTGCACTCACTTGCCCTCGTACACTTCCCGCTTCGGTTTTTACAACAATATTATTGGCTGCATCAATTTGAGCATTTGTTGTGTACGAAACTAACAGCGCAAATACGATAATAAAAAGAAAACGGTTATTTTTCATAATTGTTGGTTTTTTTGAAATCTATTTATAATCTAAGTTCTAAATTCCTTTTAAAATTTCCGCGCAGCCAAATTATTTTTTAAATGCGGCACTCTTAACAAACCGCTATTATATTAATAACAAAAAAATTGCTTTTAACCAACACATTCAAAGGATCTTATCTTTTAGCTGTTTTTAACATACTCGAAAGTCATTTTTAGATGATGGCAGTTAAGTTTCATGAATCCCGAAAAAGGATTGTTTAAATCCGTGATTACCGCCATAGTCAACGCCACCATAACAATATATGTGCGGCACTACATAATGAATTTTAGATTTTATTGCATTCATAAACCCTGCTAAAAAACCAATTAATAATTACATTGTTACCAAAAGAAACATTACAAGTGCCGATGCTCTTTCACTGTATGAATAATCATTTAGAATAAACGATGCTTGAACCTGGTCCAGGTAATCAGATATTTTATTTAGCTGATTAGCATTGATTACAGAATTACTTTGTTTTTTATAATACCCCAATTGCGACCAGGTAGAATCAATTATTTGACGTGCATTTGCAAAAAACTCATCATCATTTGGTTGTTCTTTATAGGTAATCTGGTAGTTAATAAAAGTCAATAAAACAGTTTTGTTTGCCTTTGAAAAGAATCGAGCATTTCTTTACACAGCATTTTCAATTCCAGAGGTTTCCCATTTATACTTTTTCTTGTAATGAATGGCATATAAAACACCGTCTCCAATTGATAAAAATAATAATGTGCAAAACAGAAAAATAAACCACGAAGAATCCAAAATAGGTTGCCACATAGAGCGGTAAATGTATTTAAATAAATTTACTACTGAATACCAAATAAAATTTCTTTATTTCTTTGCCAAATAGCCTGGTCTATTAATTCTTTTGAGTTTTTTCTAAAATGAAAACTGCTCAAATTGAGGCCAATCCCTGCAATACTTAAGGCGATGGCTGCAGCATTATGGCCTTTTTTAATAACGGCACTTGTAACGAGTGCAGCCACAGCGGTAACCGTTAAAAGCCTGCCAAGAATTAAATTTCCTTTCGATTTTTTGTAAAGTTCTTTTGTTATACCACCAGTGAACTCGGGTTTTAAATCTCCAAATTTTAATTGATTACTTCCTTTTACATAAACTTTTCCAAACGTATGAATGGTTTCGTTATTATAGACTCTTAACAAAGAATCTTTAGTTTGTGCATGGCTATTGAATGAACTGCAGCAGATAAGCAGTAAAAAAATGATAACCGGTAATGCTGATTTAAGTAAATACTTATTCATATTTTATTTTAAATAGTTGAAGGTTGATTTTTTATAACCTGAAAGTTATAGTATCAGCTGTTAGTGCGTATTCAACTAAACATTAGTAAATCCTGTAATTACCCCTTCTGCTGGGTGTAATTTTTAATACCCGCCGCATTCAACTTTATTGAGTGTTAGCCCGGTTTCAAAACTTACGGTCTTCATATCTTTAAATACCATTTTTCCGTTTTTTTCTTCCATTTTACCATACCCTTCTTTTGCTACATTATTTTTTATTAAAAATATAACCTGCCTGGTAGATAGTTGTCCTTCTGAGATAAACTTATAATCTGCCAATAATGTATCTCCATTAAGTTGACCATTTAATTCGCCCTTGTTGCTGTCTTTTTGATAAAGCTTGTACGATAATTTGCCTGAAACAACATTGGCTGAACTTTCCATTTTTAATGTAACAGTATCTTTGTCTTTTATGTAAGAATAACAAGCCGCCGCCGGAGTTGTTGGTTTATTTTCTACCGTTTTTGCAGTATCCACTGTTGTGGTTGCATCGGTTGTTTTTTTGGGTTCGTTTTTACAAGATGCTGCAATTGTAGCTGCAAAAAAAATAATGGATAATAAGTTTTTCATAATTGAAGTTAGGAGTTTATGTAATTAAAAAAATTAAGTTTAAAATCTTTTTATAACTTTTTCATACATAGCAATCGCTGATCTTTTACCTTTTTGTTACTTATCTTAATTCAATTAATTACAGCAATATTTTTTTCCTGCGGAAATTTTTGGCAAAGAAAATAATGCAACGTCCTGTTTTCTTAACCCATTGTTGGTAGGTAGTTCCAGGTCGACAATAGATTTGTACCAACAACATTTGCAGAACCTATAACTTAAAAAGTAAAAACATAAATCTGTTTACAATTCCTTTTTATAAACGTCAAAGAATCGTAATCTTTTTAGAAGCATTACAATTGTTATTGGTAGTCTTGGCTGCTTGCTCTTTCCTACATTCCAACAACAACAGCACTTCAGTCCAGCAATGGCAGGGTGATGAATAAATTTATTTGAATCAATAAAAGCGAAGCTTGATTTCTAAAAATCATTCTTGGGTAAAAATGAGGGTTCATAAAGATGTAAATGTGTTATGGAATAAAATGCTGTATCTTTTAAAGTAGCTTTTTTAAATTTTTAAACAAAAATGCTGTTACAAGTATTAGATTGTAACAGCATTTATAATATTTGTAAAAACCCCTTACTGAAAATTATTGATTACTGTAAGAAGCCCATCTTACCCCTCTGTTTTTGCCTGTGTAAATAACAAGGTTACCATCATTTTGCATAATCAAAGCAGTTCTTCCACCCCTTGCTTTATTTTCTGCTGCATTTTCAAAAATGCTGTTTGTCTGCTGTCTTTGGTGAGCAAATGCATCCCAAACAACAGTTCCATTCACGCTTGTAAGTACTAAATTACCATCTTTTTGAAATTCGCATTTTCTCACAGATCTTCCGGTAGTTCCGCTGCTCCATAAAACTTTCTTATCTGCTGAACGATAAATTGCAAGATTACCATCTGCCTGAAATGTAAAGAAATATTTTCCATAAAAGGAATAGTAATGATAACCGGCCCTTAAAATTGTGTTATTATAAATTATACCTAAAAAATTTATACCACTAAAATGCATTTGCACATTTTTGTTTTGATCAACACGTTTGTTTTGATCGACACGGCCTCGGGGTTGTTGTGCCATTAGCTGCATACTTATAAATAATAAAAAAAGGAAGAATATTTTTTTCATATTTTTTAATGATGTTTTATAATTATATTTTAAAATTACAAAAAATATTTAACCAATCTATATGCTGATAATTTCTTTTTTCGTTTTTTTCAGCAACTACTCATCCTTGCCGTAAGTTTAGTTAATCAATAAATAAAATACAAGAAAAAAAATCACAACCTTACCACACAATCCAAAAAATTTTAATCCTCTACAGGAATATGAATAGCCACCAACGTTCCATTGCCTGGCTTCGAATTCCATTCAACCTGTCCCTTTAAAAAATTTATTCTCTTTTGTATATTATCTAACCCACTACCCGAAAATTTATTTTTATCAGATGTATCAAAACCTTTTCCGTTATCCTCAATAGTGGCATTTATTCCGGTTTCATATTTAATCAATACAATATCAAGGTTAGATGCTGCGGCATTGGTAGTAAACTTTGGTATGTTTATTTTATCTGCAATCAATTTTTGCTTGTTGGCACAATGTCTTGTCCTAAAATAGCTATACACAAAACAAGTGTATATGGAATCAGACCAA